>Ga0197142_1002254_pt1 | contig 16995 bp, 29 predicted proteins | sample GBS60_MetaG_FD_148614 | JGI IMG/M metagenome (GOLD analysis project Ga0197142, IMG submission 148614) | Sediment microbial communities from Great Boiling Springs, Gerlach, Nevada, United States - GBS 60_MetaG | ecosystem: Environmental > Aquatic > Thermal springs > Hot (42-90C) > Sediment...
GTAGTTTGATTATTATTGTGGCTGGGGCCATGCTCTCAAGACCTGCCGCTATTTATAAATTCAGCAAAAACTCATCGTTTCGATCCCTGTGATTTGACCACCTTAAAAGAGCTGTCAACAGGACCGTACCATGTTCACAAAGACGAAAACCCCAGGGGAGATGGAGGAAGAAATTCTCTAACCAGGAGAGCAGTATCATGGCTGAGGAGAGAAAACTGGCAATTCTGTCGAGGGAGGGAGGAATTAATTTTGCAGGTTAACCTCAAGCTCCCGCTTAACCTAACCCCCATGAGTATTACCTGCAATGAAAAAAACCTGAAAAATCACTCCTGTCCTGAGCCCGTTGTTAGGATTGACTTAGCTGGATTTAAAGTGATATATAGAATATTCTTTTGAAATAAAAAAATGTCCTGGAAAAAAATTGCCTGGCTTGTTTTTCTACTTTCTGTCGCCTCTGCCTGCTCTCAGCAGGCTAAGATTATATCAATCCCGCCACCTCTCCCCGAACAACAGAGCAAGGAGGAAACAGGCAAAACCGAAGCAACCGCTGAGGCTGAGGCATCGCCTCAAATGATACCCTCACCCGTAATTATCGCTGAACAAATTAAAAAGGAAGTTGAGGCTGAACAGTCCCAGCAGGCCGAAAAAGTTCAGACCGGGGAAGATGAAGAGATGGTGGCTACTTTTGAGGAAATCCTCAATCTCTGTCAGGAAGCTCAGACTGCCTGGGAAAAAGACGACCTCGATGGGGCACTCACAATTCTTGACCGGGCCTACAGCCTCCTTCTTAAAATTAATCTTCCGGCTGACTCGCCCCTAATTCAAGAAAAAAATAATCTACGCTTGCTGATAGCTCAAAAGATTCAGCAGATTTATGCTTCTCGACTCGTCGTTGTCGGCGATAATCATCGCACCATTCCCCTTGAGGAAAATGAAGAAGTCCTGGCTGAAATCAGATCTTTCCAGACGAAGGAAAGGCAAGCCTTTGAGGAAGCCTACCGGCGCTCAGGCTTTTACCGCGAAATAATCCTCGAGGAGTTAAGGCAGGCAGGCCTGCCTGAAGAACTTGTCTGGCTCCCTCTGATTGAAAGTTTCTATAAAGTTAAGGCTCTTTCCCGGGCTCAGGCTCTTGGTCTCTGGCAATTCATTGCCTCGACGGGTTATCGCTTTGGCCTCAGAAGAGATCGCTGGATTGATGAAAGAATGGATCCCGTCAAGTCAACCCGGGCCGCCATCCGCTACCTGACAGAACTTCATGACCTTTTCGGCGACTGGACCACCGCCCTGGCTGCCTATAACTGTGGTGAGATTAAAGTTCAGAACATTATCCGGACACAGCGAGTAAATTATCTTGATAATTTCTGGGACCTTTACCGCCGCCTACCTCGGGAAACAGCGCGTTTTGTGCCCCGCTTCATTGCGGCTGTCCTGATAATCAAAAACCCGGAAAAATATGGCTTCAATCTGCCCGAGCCCTATCCTCCTCTGAGATGGGAGTCAGTAACCATAAATCGTCCCGTAAAATTATCAGCCCTGGCCAAAGCCCTCGAGATTGATCCAGCTGAACTTTCCTTTCTTAATCCTGAGCTTCGCCAGGACGCAACCCCCAATTATCCTTACGAATTAAAGGTGCCGGTGGGCACAGCTGAAAAAACTATACTGGCCATTCAAAATCTTCCCAAGTGGATCCCACCAGACCCTGTCTATCATATCGTTAGACCAGGAGAAACTCTCTCCTCTATTGCCCGGAAATATCGAACTTCCGTCAGAACTCTCGTCAGATTAAATAATATAAAAAATCCCCATCTGATTAGGCCTGGACAGAAAATTAAAATTTCGGGCTGAAGAGATTTTCTCAACAAAAACAGCCTGATATTATTGAAAAATTATTTAGCCATTCGTTCGAGGAGAATTTCTAAGATTGGTTCTTCCGGGATTTTAATGGATAGACCTAAGGAATTATCAATCTTTCGACAGCCTGTACAGAAGCTTCAGAAAAATCCTCAAAGGCCAGTCGAAGCCATATATGGTGCATCTTATGGATATTTCTCTAATCGTCCACCGCAACGATGAACTGGCCCGGGTTCAATCCGCTCTTGATTTCCCTGAAATCTATCTTCTTCAGCCACAAAAAGTCTGAAGAACCCTAAGATTTAATATGTCCACCAGGAAAATTTAATTTTTTGCTGGGGGGATAAATTTTTAAAAATTAAACCGGTTTTTTCTTTTCTTTTTTCTTCTTTTCTTTCTTTTTATATTCGGAGCCAACAAGCTCCAGCAGGGCCATTGGAGCCCCATCGCCCTTACGTGGTCCCAGTTTCACAATACGGGAATATCCGCCCGGTCTTTCTGCGAATCTCGGTCCAAGTTCATCGAAGAGCTTGGTGACCACCTCTTCTTTGCGCAAAAAAGCCAGAGCCCGTCTTCTGGCATGGAGGGTATTGCGTTTGGCCAGAGTTATCATTTTTTCAGCCAGGGGTCGGGCTTCTTTGGCCTTGGCCAGAGTTGTCCTTATCCTCTCCTTTTCCAGAAAGGAGGTGACCAGATTTCTCAGAAGAGCCAGGCGATGCTCGGTTGGTCGACGTAATTTCCTTCCCTTGACCAGGTGCCTCATTGCTCAATCTCCTTCCTCTTTTTTTCCTCCTGAATCTCTGCCTGAATTCGTTCGAGCAATTTGGGATGAAGCTCCAGATTCAGGCCAAGGCCGAGATTGGCCAGGGTCTCCTTGATTTCAGCCAGGGATTTGCGGCCAAAATTTTTGGTCCGGAGAAGCTCCTCTTCTGTTTTCTGGACCAATTGATAGACTCTTTCAACTCCAGCGGCCCGCAGACAGTTGCTTGATCGAACAGAAAGCTCCAGATGGTCAATGGGTTTCACCAGAATATCTAATTGATTGAAATAGGGAATTTCTTTTTTAATGACCGCCGCTTCTTTTTCTACCGGCTCATCAACGATGTTCATAAAGATGGCCAGATGGTCCCGAAGAATTTTGGCCGCCTGAGACAGAGCATCCTGAGGCCGGATAGCTCCATTTGTCCAGATTTCAAGCGTCAGACTCTCATAATCAATTCTTTTTCCGACGCGGGCCGGCTCGACCCGGTAATTAACTTTCTTTATGGGTGAATGCGAAGAATCAAGGGGAATATAATCCACGGGCAGAGTCTCATCATAATTTTGGTCAGCTGTAATATAGCCCCGATTATTTTTGACAATCATTTCAATATTTAATTTGCCATCTTCATCGAGCGAGGCAATGTGTATATTTTTATCGAGAATTTCAATATCGCCATCATGGACGATGTCCGACGACTTAGCCTCAGCCGGCCCTTTGATTTTTAGGGTCATCGTCTTCGGTTGATTGCTTTTAAGCTTGAGAGGAATGCTTTTCAAATTAAGAATGATATCGGTGACATCTTCAACCACACCTGGAACTGTCGAAAATTCATGGAGAACGCCCTCAATGCGGACAGCGGTTATGGCAGCACCAACAATTGAGGAAAGAAGAACGCGGCGCAGGGCGTTCCCCACCGTAATGCCGTAACCTCGTTCAAAGGGCTGGGCGAAAAATCGTCCATAGGTATCGGACAGGGATTCATAATCAACCTCTATAAATCTCGGTCTTTGAAAACCATACTCCATCTCGACTCCTCCTTCAAATAGCCAATCCGGCCAGATTTATTTGGAATAAAGCTCGACGATGAGATGCTCTTCAACTGGAATGGATATATCCTGTCGCGTCGGCAGAGCCAGAACTCTGGCTTTCATTTCGTCCCAGTTGACCTCAAGCCAGCTGGGCACTGTCTTATTCCTGTTTTCCGCGACCATTTCCCTGATATTTTCGTTCTGAGCTGATCTGGGTTTAAATTCAATGGTATCGCCGACTTCAACAAGATAGGAAGGAATATTAACCTTCCGGCCATTGACGAGAAAATGGCCATGCGCCACCAGCTGGCGAGCATGGGACCTGGATAGAGCAAAGCCGGCCAGAAAAACGACATTATCGAGACGTCTTTCGAGCATAATTAAAAGATTCTCACCGGTAATGCCCTTCATCTTCTCAGCCCGATGGAAGAAAAGGCGGAATTGCTTTTCCGTCATTCCATAATATCTTTTCACCTTTTGCTTCTCTCTCAGCTGAAGTCCGTAGCCCAGCACCCGACGCCGCAGCCGACCATGCTGGCCAGGTGGATAGGCTCGCCGTTCAAAGGGACATTTATCACTTAAACATTTAGATCCCTTGAGAAAAAGCTTCATTCTTTCAGTTCGACAGAGCCGACAGGTTGGTTCACCATGTCTTGCCATTTTCACACCCCATATTAAAGCTTAAACTCGACGTCGCCGCGGTACCCGACAACCATTATGCGGAATAGGCGTGACATCTCTAATTGATTTTATTTCCAGGCCTGCCGCCTGAAGGGCTCGAATGGCCGATTCCCGTCCGGCGCCAGGACCTTTTATTCTGACATCCACATATTTAACTCCCAGCTCCCTGGCTTTAGCAGCGGCTTCCTTGGCCGCTAACTGAGCGGCAAAGGGGGTTCCCTTTCGGGCTCCTTTAAAACCACAGGTACCTGAGCTTGCCCAGCATAAAGTGTTGCCATCATGATCAGTAATGGTCACAATCGTATTATTAAAAGTAGACTGAATGTGGGCGACAGCGAAGCCAACCTCTTTCTTGATCTTTTTCTTCTTTGTTTTAGTTTTTGCTCGAGCCATAACCTCTCTCCTGATATTTTTATCTCAAGACCTTAGCTTTTTGTCTTCGTTTTTTTAATCATAGCGCCGCGAGGTCCCTTGCGTGTTCTGGCATTGGACCTTGTCCTCTGACCCCTGACTGGAAGATTACGCTTATGTCTCAAACCTCGATAGCAGCCGATATCAATCAGTCTTTTGATGTTCATGGCGACTTCTTTTCTCAGATCACCCTCTACCTTCTCCCTGGTTTCAATTATCTGCCGGATGCGGTTAATCTCCTCTTCACTTAAATCCTTAACCTTCTTATTCTTATCGACTCGAGCTTCCTCGAGAATTTTATTGGCCTTGGAACGGCCAATGCCGTAGATATAGGTCAATCCGATTTCAATTCTCTTATTGGGTGGTAAAGTTACACCAGCTATTCTTGCCATGATGACTCACCTCATCCCTGTCTTTGTTTATGCCTCGGGTTGGAGCAGATTACTCGCAACGTACCCTTCCGGCGGATTATCTTGCATTTGCGACATATTCTTTTCACCGAAGCTCTAACTTTCATAGCTATCTCCTGTCTATTTAAGACGATAGGTAATTCTCCCTTTAGTCAAATCATAACGCGATAGCTCCACTAAAACCCTGTCGCCAGGCAGAATCCGGATAAAGTGCTTCCTCATCCTTCCGGAAACATGGGCCAGCACCCGATGCTTGTTAGGCAATTCTACCCTGAACATGGCGTTTGGCAGGGCCTCCACTACAACGCCTTCAACTTCAATGACATCATCCTTAGGCACGACGCGCCTCCGTCCCCAGGATTTTTATGGCCTCAGTTTCAGCGGGAAGAGATAGTATTTCCACGCCATTTTCAGTCGCCACCACAGTATGTTCAAAATGAGCCGCAAGACTCCTGTCCCTGGTGACAGCAGTCCAGCCATCATCAAGAATTTCCTCCTGCCAGTGGCCCGCTGAAATCATGGGTTCAATGGCCAGGGTCAAACCGGGTTTGATAACAGCCCCTCTTCCGGGAGGACCGAAATTAGGTACCTGGGGTTCCTCATGCAAAGCCTGGCCGATACCATGACCAACAAAAGCTCTGATAACAGAAAATCCCTGGGATTCCACATAAGTTTGAATTGCGTGTGAAATATCCGAGATGCGACGGCCAACTCTGACCATTTCCAGACCCCGATAAAGAGCCCCTTGAGCCGTCTCAATCAATTTCTGAGCCAGAGGTGAAACCTGACCAACAGGATAGGTCACGGCAGCGTCGCCATAATAACCCTCATAATAAACACCAAAATCCAGGCTGATAATATCGCCCTCTTTGAGGCGACGGGAAGAAGGAATCCCATGAACAATTTCCTCATTAACCGAGGTGCAAAGCGAAGCCGGATAGCCACGATAGCCTTTGAAAGCTGGTTTCGCCCCGAGGGATCTCACCCTGGCTTCAGCATATTCATCCAGTTCTTTGGTCATAATACCGGGCCTGATTAACTGCCGAAGTTCGGCCAGAATAAGAGCCGCTATCTGACTGCTTTTCCTTATAAGAGCAATTTCTTCTGCTGTCCGATAAACAATCATCTTTTAGCCATTCCTTTTCTAAACTGACCTTTCTTAAAATTTTGAAGCCAGGAGCGATTCTATTCTTTCAAAAACCTCTTCAGCCGAACCGGTTCCCTCGACTCGATAAAGATTTCCTTTTTGCCTGTAATAATTTAAAATTTCTTTAACCTCAGCCTCATAAATCCTTAATCTTTCCCTGATTACCTCCGGGCGATCATCCTCTCGCTGGATAAGATGACCACCGCAGTGGTCACAAAGACCTGACCTTTGAGGTGGAGATGTAATAATATTATACACTGCTCCGCAGGAAGAGCAAATCCGGCGACTGGAGAGGCGCTCAATTATAATTTCTTCAGGAACATAAATTTCAAAAACGACTTCCTTCTGACAGTCAGCCATTCTTTCGAGGAGCTTAACCTGATTTATGGTGCGGGGAAAACCGTCCAGGACATAACCCCGGGAACAGTCAGCCTGCCTGATTCTTTCAGCAATCAGGGAAGCCACAATCTCATCGCTCACCAGGTGCCCGGCTTTCATATCAGCTTCAGCCTGGCGGCCTAAAGGTGTTCTTTTTTTAACGGCTTCCCGCAGAATGTCACCTGTTGAGATGCGAGGTAAATGATACTTTTTAAATATCATTTCGCCCTGGGTCCCCTTACCGCTACCAGGGGGGCCGAGGAGAATTATCCTCATCCCCGCCTCCCTCTGATTCTCGTCCGGCGCATGAAGCCCTCATAATGCCTCATGACCAGCTGAGCTTCAATCTGCTGCAGTGTGTCCATGGCCACGCCAACCACAATCAGAATCGAGGTTCCGCCAAAATAGAAATCTATATTAAGGCCCTGAGTGAACCAACGGGGTAAATTGGCATCCAGAAAGTTGCCAATCAGAGGAATGGCCTGAACCTTGAAACCGGTCATCAAGAATTCGGGAAGAATGGCAATGGCCGCTAAATAAATAGCTCCGATAAGGGTGATCCGGGATAAAGTTGTATCCAGGAAATCGGCTGTATTCTTTCCTGGTCTGATTCCTGGTATGAAGCCTCCATATTTCCTTAGATTGTCAGCCACATCTTCCGGGTTGAAAATTATCGAAACATAAAAATAAGTAAAGAAAATTATTGAGCCCACATAAAGCAGGTTGTAAAGTGGCATACCCATACTGAACTGGCGGGCCATATTCTGGAAAAAAGGAGTATGGATAAGCTGGGCAATCGTTGCAGGCAGGGTGACTACCGAAGCAGCAAAAATAATGGGAATAACCCCACCTGTATTGACCCTCAGGGGAAGATGGGTACTCTGCCCGCCATAGATTTTCCGGCCAATGACTCTTTTGGCATAGGAGACCGGAATGCGACGCTGTCCTCTTTCGACAAAAACAATAATGGCAATTACGGACAGCATTAAAGCCAGCAGAAAAATCAGTCTCAGGGGATCCATATTGCCGGTTCTGATACCGGTTAAAACGCTATTTAAACCCCGGGGAAAATTGACCACAATCCCAGCAAAGATAATTAAAGAAATGCCATTACCAATGCCTCTTTCGGAAATCTGCTCACCCAGCCACATTAAGAAAACAGTACCGGTCGTCAGGGTTAAAACCGTGAGCAATTGAAAACCTATGCCAGGATGGGGAACAATGGGAGCACCACCAGGGCTCTTCAGGCCCTGAAGAAAGAGAGCTATGGCCCAGCTTTGAATTATGCAGATGAAAATGGTTCCATACCGGGTATATTGATTTATCTTTCTTCGACCCAGCTCCCCTTCTTTGGATAATCTCTCAAGATAGGGCCAGACAACAGTCAGCAACTGAAGGATAATGGAGGCACTGATGTAGGGCATAATACCAAGAGCAAAAATGGTCATCCGGCTCATGAATCGGCCAGAAAAAAGGTCAACAAAGCCAAAAATGGTTCCTCGCTGTGTCTGCCAGAATTCAGCCAGGGCAGCTGAGCTTATCCCCGGATTGGGAATCTGACCCCCGGCGCGGTAAACCGCCAGCAACATTAAAGTAAATAAAACCCTTTTCCTTAAATCAGGAATGTTAAAAATGTTGCGAATGGCTTCAATCATTTTTAGCTTCCAATGATTATCGCCTGACCACCTGCAGCCTCAATCTTTTTCCTGGCTGAGGTTGAAAATTTATGACCATGAATTATCTTGGGCGCTTTGAGATCTCCGCGGCCAAGAATTTTAACCAGCTCCTCCTCATTCTTGATCAGACCCTTCTCCACCAGTGTTTTCAGGGTAATTTCGCCTTCCTCAAGCTTCTCCAGTTGATCCAGATTAATCGCTGTATATTCCTTTCTAAATTTATTGGTAAAGCCTCTTTTGGGCAGGCGCCGATGGAGAGGCATCTGACCACCTTCGAACCCTCTCATTTGAGAAAATCCGGTGATGCTTTTCTGCCCCTTATGGCCCCGGCCTGAGGTCTTGCCATGGCCAGAACCAGGACCACGGCCAACTCTCTTCCTTTCCTTCCTTGCTCCCTTGGCTGGTTGCAATTGATGAAGCATTACTTCTCCTCCACAATCTCAACTTTAACGAGATGAGGTATTTTCTTAATCATTCCCCAGATTTCAGGACGATCAGGTTTAATGACCTCAGAGTTAAGGCGACGCAAACCCAGCCCCCGAACCGTGGCTCGCTGTTTTTCCGGGCAGCCGACAGGACTTTTTACCAGTTTTATGCGCAACCATCGGGCGGGAAGAGAAGAAGCCTTCTTCTTTCTCACGGCTTTAACTCCTCAAGGGATTTGCCTCGGCTCCTGGCGACTTCCTCCGGACTTTTAAGCTGTTTAATAGCTTTAATCGTGGCATTAGCTACATTGAAGGGATTATTGCTTCTGATGGATTTGGTAAGAATGTCCTTTACGCCAGCCAGCTCCATGATAACTCTTACGGCTCCACCAGCAATAACTCCGGTGCCAGGAGAGGCTGGCCTCAGAATCACTGTTCCTGCCCCATCTTCACCTTTAACCGGATGAGGAATGGTCGTCCCGACAAGAGGGACCCTGATCAGGTTTTTTTTGGCATTCTCCACAGCCTTGGCAATCGCCTGAGGAACCTCCCTGGCCTTTCCTTTACCCACACCAACCAGACCGCGACCGTTGCCCACAGCCGCCAGCACGGAAAAACTCAGGTTCTTGCCACCTTTAACTACTTTGGTCACCCGGCGGATAGAAATTACCTGATCTTTAAATTCAGCTTCTTCCAGGCCCTGTTCTGTTTCTCTTAAAATTTCATCATCCACTTTTCTCCTCCCCTTGCTTAAAAAGACAGGCCATTCTGGCGAAGTGTGTCAGCCAGTATTTTTATCCGGCCGTGATAGGGATAAATACCCCGATCAAAAACAATTTTGGTAATATTTTTTTCTTTCAGCCGCTGGGCGAGGCGTTCACCAAGGAGCCTACAGGCTTCTTTATTTTTGGTGCTATTGCCGGATTCACGAAAATCCTTTTCCAGGGTAGAGGCGGAAGCGATAACTGTTCCATCCAGGTCATTGATTGCCTGAACATAGATATAACGATTGCTCTTGAAGACAAAAACCCGCGGTCTCTCAGGTGTTCCTTTAATTTTTTTCCGGATTCTCTTCCGGATTCTCAGCTTTCTTTCTTTTTTTACAAGAGCCTTATCCTTAAGCACCGCCCACCCCCGCACGTCTTTCCTTTCTGATCAATCTTTCACCAACATACCTGATTCCTTTCAAGGTATAGGGGTCCGGAGGCCGAAAGCTCCGGATCTCCTGAGCTACCTGGCCAACCTTCTGCTTATCACTGCCTCTGACAGTAATTAAAGTCTGTTTTTCCACCGTAATTTCAATGCCTTCAGGGATTTTATACTGAACTGGTCGAGCATAACCCAGGCTGAGCTCCAGAATATTTTTATCCACCCTGGCCCGATAACCAACCCCTGAAATTTCAAGTTGTTTGACAAACCCCTGAGTCAGGCCCAGGATGGCATTTTGAGCCAGGGTTCGACAAAGTCCGTGAAAGGCCCTGGCCTGCCTTGTCTCACTATTTCTTTCAAAGATAAGCTGGGAACCGTCAAGACGGGCAGTAATCCCCGGATAGACAGGTGAACTGGTTTTCCCTTTGGATGATTCAAACTCGATTCGATCTGGAAAAATGGAGACCTTGATGCCTTCAGGAATAATTACTGGTTTCTTACCAACTCTTGACATGGTCTTATCTCTCCATTAGTCATTACCAGATTTTACAGATAATTTCTCCGCCAACTCCAAGTTCTCGACATTTTTTATCAGTCAGAATGCCCTTCGAGGTAGAAATAATCGCTATTCCCAGTCCGCTCATCACAACGGGGAGGGTTTCTTTAGTGCAGTAAATTCGGCAACCAGGACGGCTAACTCTTTCCAGGCCTGAGATGACACTCTTATTATCTTCGGTATACTTTAACCAGATCTGCAGAAGCCCCTGTTTATTATCATCAATGACTTTGAAATTTCTAATAAAACCCTCATCCTTTAAAATTTTAGCAATTTCCACCTTCATGCGGGAAGAAGGTACAGTCACCTCCTTTTTCTTAGCCATGATGGCATTCCTTATGCAGGTCAGCATATCAGCAATAGGATCAGTTACACTCATGGTTGCTTCCTTCCTCGTCAAATTTACCAGGCGGCTTTAATCAATCCGGGAATTTCACCCTTCAGGGCAAGTTCCCTCAAGCAAAGCCGGCAGAGCTCAAACTTCCTGTAAGTTCCACGGGGCCGACCGCAGATCCGGCAGCGCCGCCGCTGGCGAACCTTAAATTTTGGTTTCTTTCTTTCTTTGGCCATCTTGGCAATGGTTGCCACGTCTATCTTCCTCCTTTATGGTTCACGAAAGGGCATTCCAAGCTTTTTTAATAAAAGATAAGCTTTTTTATCGTTCCTGGCTGTGGTCACAAAAGTTATATTCATCCCTCTCGGTTTTTCGACCTTGGTGTAATCAATCTCAGGAAAAACAAGCTGATCCCTCAAGCCCAGGGTGTAATTTCCCCGGCCATCAAAAGAATGGGGCGAAACACCCTTAAAGTCCCTTACCCGGGGAAGAACAATATTGACCAGACGATCAAAAAATTCATACATCCTCTTTCCCCTGAGGGTAACAAAGCAAGCAATGGGTTGGCCCTTTCTGACCTTAAAGGCTGAAATTGATTTCTTTGCTCGGGCTGTCGCTGGCCACTGGCCGGTAATCAAACTGAGCTCAACTTTGGCTGCATCCAGCAATTTGATATTCTGCGTGGCCTCGCCCACTCCCATGTTAATCACTATTTTTTCCAGCCGGGGAACGGCCATCTTATTTTTGATCCCCAGCTCCTGCTGCAATTCAGGAATTATTTCCTTCACATATTTTTCGTACAAGCGACTCATGGCTTATCCTTTTTAACGCATCCGATCCAGACTGGCTTCACAGCGATGGCAAACTCTGACTTTACTGCCATCTTCGAGAATTTTATTTTTAATTCTGGCTCCTCGGTTGCATTCACTGCAGAAAAGCATAACATTGGAAATATGAATGGGCGCTTCCTTTTCCATAATTCCGCCCTGAATATTGCGACTCCTGTCCCGGCGAATAAACTCCTTAACAAAATTAACTTTTTCCACGATCAGCCTCTGTTCATCAGGAAAGACCCGCAGTACTTTCCCCACTTTTCCCTTATCTTTGCCTCTGATAACAACAACCGTGTCTCCCTTTTTAATTCTGACTCTGGCCATCATAGCACCTCCGGAGCCAGTGAAACAATTTTCATAAACCTCTTTTCCCTCAACTCTCGGGCCACAGGGCCGAAGACCCGGGTACCAACAGGCTCACCGGCCTTATCAATAATCACGGCCGCATTATCATCAAAACGAATGTAAGAACCATCCTTACGTCTGATTTCTTTTCTTGTCCTCACAATAACCGCCCGGACAACCTTTCCCTTGGGAATTTTGCTATCAGGTTCCGCTTCTTTCACCGTAGCCGAAATAATGTCTCCAACCGTGGCTGTCCGACCCACTCCACCCCCTTGAGGAGTGATACACATAATCCTTTTGGCCCCGGAATTATCGGCCACTTTAAGCATGGTTCTCATCTGGATCATGGCAGTTCTTCTCCAGTTTCAGTTTCCTCCAGGCTTTCGATTTCCTGAGGGGCAACACCAAGAATTTCTACAACCCGCCATCTCTTGCGGGCACTCAAAGGCCTCGTCTCAACAATTTTGACCACATCGCCGACCTGACATTTTTCGTGCTCATCATGGGCTAAAAATTTCTTTCTTTTTCTGATTATTTTTTTATAAAGAGGATGAGGCACCCGCCTTTCGACCAGAACAGTAACAGTTTTGGCCATTTTTTTGGACACAACCACCCCGATCTTGGTGGCCTTTCTTTTTTGCCTGGGCGCTGTCTGTTCTTTTTCGGTCATGGCTTTTCCTTCCTAAGCTCGCGCTCCTTTAAAATTGTTTTTATCCTGGCAATTTCTCTTCGAATATTTTTCAATTTGGCCGTATTCTCAAGCTGACCGATGGCGTGCTGAGCCCGCAGCTTGAAGAGCTGATCTTTTAACTCTTCCTCCCGCCGCCTCAGTTCATCGTCAGTCAATTCTCTCAACTCCCTGGCTTTCATCTTAACTCCCTCGCCTCTCGAGAAATAATTCTGGTTTTTATAGGCATCTTAAAAGCGGCCAGGCGAAGAGCTTCCCTGGCGACATCCTCGGGCAAACCTTCAAGTTCATAAATAATTTTTCCAGGTCTCACTACATCGACCCAGTATTCAGGATCACCCTTGCCCTTACCCATTCTGGACTCAGTGGGTTTTTTGGTCACTGGTTTCCAGGGGAAAACTCTGACCCAGAGTTTACCCCGGCGTCGGAGGAAATGGGTGATGGCAATCCGACCGGCCTCAATCTGTCTGGCCGTCAGCCAGCAGGGCTCAAGGGCCTGAAGACCAAATTCGCCAAAGGCCAGAGTATTGCCCCTTGAGGCCTTGCCCTTCATCCGGCCACGCTGTTGCTTTCGATACTTAACCTTCTTGGGCATCAACATGGCTAAATCTCCTCAGTCTCGGTTGTCTGCCAGGTTACCCTGGGTTTGTCCACATCTCCCCGGTAAATCCAGACCTTAATGCCTATCTGGCCATAGGTCGTAAAGGCCTGGGTAAAGGCATAGTCAATATCCGCCTTGAGGGTTTGCAGGGGCAATCTTCCCTTAAGATACCACTCGGACCGGGCAATTTCGACGCCGCCAAGTCGACCAGAACACATCACCTTGATTCCTTTCGCCCCCATCTTCAAGGCCGCATCCACCGCTTTCTTCATGGCCCGGCGATAGGCAATTCTCTTTTCCAGCTGAATGGCAATGCCTTCAGCCGCCAGGGTAGCATCAAGCTCTGGCTTATCCACTTCTCTGATATCAATGTAAACTTCTTTCTGGGTCAGCTGCTCCAGAAAGGATTTCAAACCCTCAATTTCCTTACCTCCCCGGCCAATGATGATTCCTGGTCTGGCCGTGAAAATAACCACTCTTATCTTAGGACCAATTCTTTCGACCAGGACTCTGGAAATGCCAGCATGATAATATCTTTTTTTAATTTCTTTTTTTATTTCGAGATCTTCATGAAGAAGCCGGGCAAACTCTTTCCCCCGGGCAAACCAGCGAGAGGTCCATTCTTTGTTAAAGCCTAAACGAAAGCCAATGGGATGCGTCTTCTGACCCACTTTTTATCTCCCTTTTCTTTCTTCCAAATAAATGTGAATATGACTGGTTCTTTTCAAAACTCGATAAGCCCGGCCCATGGGAGCCGGACGTATTCTTTTCCAGCTTGGCCCTGGATTGATAAAGATTCTGGATATAAAAAGATTATCCACATCTACTTCGGGTGATTTCTGCTGGGCGTTGGCAATGGCCGAACGAAGAACCTTTTCTAAAATCGCCGAGGCCTTTCTTTTCTCAGAAAAACGCAGAATGGTCAGGGCTTCACCCACATAGCGGTGGCGAATAAGATCGGCCACCAGACGGCATTTCTGGGGAGAAATCCGGATATAACGACCGATAGCTCTGGCAATAATCTTCGGCTCGCCCATTTTATTTACCTATTTTTATAGTTTTGGCTGTTTTTGAAGTATGACCTTTAAAGGTTCGCGTGGGTGAAAATTCACCCAGCTTGTGCCCGACCATATTTTCAGTAATAAAAACCGGAATAAATTTTCGTCCATTATGAACGGCAATGGTTAAGCCGACCATTTCAGGAATAATGGTTGACCGACGGGACCAGGTCTTAATTACCTTTTTATCTCTCTGAGCCTGCATTTCAAGAACCTTTTCTTTTAATTTCGGATCAACAAAGGGACCTTTTTTGAGCGACCTGCCCATGGTCATTTACTCCTTCTTCTTACTATGAAGACATCAGTTCTTTTATTCTTTCTTGTTTTATAACCTTTGGTCGGCAAACCTTCAGGGCTGACCGGATGTCGACCACCCTTGGATCTGCCTTCACCACCACCATGAGGATGGTCAATGGGATTCATGGCCGTTCCCCGGACATGGGGTCGGCGACCTAACCAGCGAGTCCGGCCAGCCTTGCCAATGGAAATATTCTGGTGATCCAGGTTGCCAACCTGGCCAATTGTTGCCCGGCAATTGAGATGAATCAGCCTGATTTCGGAGGAGGGCATACGAATATGGGCATAATCTCCCTCCTTGGCCAGAACCTGAGCCCCAGCTCCAGCTGCTCTGGCCACCTGACCTCCCTTACCAGGAATAAGCTCAATATTATGAACAATCGTTCCCAAAGGAATGTATCTCAGGGGCATGGCATTTCCAGGGAGAATGTCCGCTGGCCCATTTGTTGAAATAATCTTTTGCCCAACCTGGAGGCCAAGGGGCGCCAGAATATAGCGCCTTTCGCCATCGGCATATTTAATTAAAGCGATAAAGGCCGAGCGGTTGGGGTCATATTCAATCGTCTCCACGACCCCGGGAATATCAATTTTATCCCTCTTGAAATCAATCACCCGGTATAAGCGTTTGTGACCTCCACCTCGATGGCGAACGGCGATCCTGCCCCGATTGTTTCTCCCCCCTGATTTTGGCAGGGGACGAAGCAGGGGCTTATATGGTTCAGTGGCCGTGATCTCTTCAAAGGTCAGTCCGGTCCTGTGCCGGAGACCAGGAGTAACAGGTTTATAGGCTTTAATACTCATCGTTTATACTGCCTCAAAGAATTCAATCATTTTTTCTCCTTCCCGGAGCTTAACGTAAGCTTTTTTTCTCGCTTTTGTCTGACCAACATTTCGGCCAAGCCGACGGGTCTTTCCTTTAAGATTAACGATGCGAACCCTTTCCACTTTGACTTTAAACAGCTTCTCCACAGCTTTTTTTATTTCAGATTTATTCGCCTCAGGATGAACTTCAAAGCAGACTTCCCGGTTATTTTCCTTCAAAGTTGTGCTCTTTTCAGTGATCAGTGGCTTCAAAATAATCTGATATGGATCTCTCATGATTCGAACCTCGACATGAGGGTATCAAAGGCCCGCTGACTGAGGATCAGCCACCTATATTTTAAAATATCATAGACGTTTAGATTTCTGGCATCAACTGCCTTGGCCTGAGGCAAATTGCGCATCGCCAGGAAAAGATTCCGGTTATCAGCCAGATCCACAACCAGGGCTGAATCCACCTGCAATTGTTTCAAAAGCTGCAGAGCTTCTTTGGTTTTCGGCTGGGGAAGGCTCAAATCATCAACCAGAAGCAATTTTTTCTCTTTAAAGCGAAGCGCCAGAGCTGACTTGAGGGCATTTCTTTTCACCTGTTTGGGAATGTCATAGCTGTAATCCCTGGGTTTTGGACCAAATACCGTCCCTCCCTTTCTCCAGAGGGGAGAGCGGATGCTGCCGGCCCTGGCTCGACCGGTTCCTTTCTGCCGCCAGGGTTTGCGATTGCTTCCACTTACCTCACCCCTGGTTTTGGTCGAGGCAGTTCCCTGACGTTGATTGGCCAGATAATTGACTACAGCTTCATAAAGGATATGTTTCTTTACAGGATAAGAAAAAACAGATTCAGGCAGATTGACCTCGCCATTAATCTTGCCTTCCTGATTAAGAACAGGTAATTTCAACATGGCTCATCTTCCTTTTTATTGTTTCTGCTGGGCAAAACCATTTTTGCGAACCAGAACATAGCCACCTTTTGGACCGGGCACAGCCCCTTTGACCAGAAGAAGATTATTCTCCCTGTCCACTTTAACCACTAACAGATTACGTACCGTTAGCTTATCCTGTCCCATGTGACCACCCATCCGCATACCCTTCCATACATGGGAGGGGAAAGATGAGGCACCAATAGAGCCTGGCCGGCGGTGAAACATGGAGCCATGAGAAGCAGGCCCTCCCCTGAAGCCCCAACGCTTGACAACACCCTGAAAACCCTTACCCTTGGTTGTTCCGGTAATATGAACCTTTTCACCTTCCCTGAATATGTCAACGAAAAATTTATCGCCCTCTTTTATCTCGGCCTCTGAAGAAAAACGAAATTCTCTGATTATCCGGCAAGGGGGAAGGCCGCTCTTCTTAAAATGGCCCTGGGTCGGCCGATTGGGCCGCTTTAGAGGTTTCTCCTCAAGAAAGCCAAGCTGCACGGCATCATAACCATCTTTATCTTTACTTTTTTTCTGAATGACAGCACAGGGACCTACCTTTATGATGGTAACAGGAATGACATTCCCATCTTTATCATAGATCTGGGTCATGCCCAGCTTCTGACCTATG
>Ga0197142_1002256_pt1 | contig 16987 bp, 11 predicted proteins | sample GBS60_MetaG_FD_148614 | JGI IMG/M metagenome (GOLD analysis project Ga0197142, IMG submission 148614) | Sediment microbial communities from Great Boiling Springs, Gerlach, Nevada, United States - GBS 60_MetaG | ecosystem: Environmental > Aquatic > Thermal springs > Hot (42-90C) > Sediment...
TTAGAGCAAAGAGCTTCTGCATTTTATATAAATTACTTAATAAAAAAATATAATTTATCTTATAGTATTAAAGGTATATATAATTTTGAAAATTCAAAAAAATTATTTTTGGATGAACTCAAGGATTTTCAAGATTCTAATGGTGGGTTTAAATTTTGGAAGGAATCTTCTTATACTAGCTTGTATTTAACATTATATGTCTTAGATATTTTAAGAATTTTAGACGAAGATAAATACATTGATTTAGATCAATACAACGATATAGTATCAAAAGCGTTGAATTTTGTTAAAAGAGAATTGAATAATTCTAGTAAATACACAAAATTTTATTACTTTGAATCTTTACTCTATGCTGGTTATGTATTAACAAGTTATGATTTGAATTATTCTAAAAATATTCTAACAAGAATCTTAAAAGAAATCCCTCGTGATTCCAACAGTATAAAATTGGATAGCCAAAATAAAAATCGAAATATTGAATTATCCTTTAGAGCAAAAGGATATTTATTAAATTTACTTTATAAATTTAATTTAGAGAATAATTTACAAATTTCATTAATAAAAGAATTTGAAAATTCTTTACAATTTACATCAAGAAAGATTTTTATAAAAGAAAATTTACCGTATTATTCTTCGAGGGATACATTTTATACTAGCATATCTACACTTAAAATTTGGTTAGAGCATTTAATGCAGATCAATTATAATCCAGAAATTATCTATAAGATTTTTTTTGCATTAGTAAATCGAAATATCTATGAAAGTAGCAGCTATGAAGAGGCATTACTTGCACAACTTATGGAAAAATTTAGTCAAAAATACGAAAGCAATGATCCCATAAATTTAGATATTTTTATCAACAATGATATTTTTAAAAGCGTTCAATTCAGTGGTGATAATATCTACTATAAATTCGACAAAGAGTTTAAAGATTTTGCAAATAATTCAAATAAAATTAGCTTTTTTAACAAAAATCCTCTAAAATTTGTTTATTATAACACATCACTTACATATTATTTAAACTTAGAAGATATAAAACCTGTTTCCGAAGGATTTTATCTAGAAAAAGAGGTTTTATATTACGACGAAAATAAAAATGATTTTGTTAAGTTTTCTTCGAACCCAATTAATTTAAAAAATGGAAATGTTTATTTGATTAAATTGAAGGTGATGAATGATAAACCAATTTTCAATTATGTAATACGTGATCCTATTTCTTCCCTAGTAGAGATTGTAAATATGAATTTTAAAACAGAAAGCGAACGACTAAAAAATATGTTAAGGGATAATTCCGATATTTATTATTATCCTAGTTACTTTACTGAAATCTATAAAGACAGGTACCAAATACTAGGTGAATATTTATACCCCGGTATACATGAATTTTATTATTTGATTAGAACCCTATCTAAAGGAGAAGGTGTGTTATTACCTACTTCTGCCAAAGCACTCTACGAACCAGAGATCTATGGTAGGTCTAATTTAATCAAGATAATAGTAGAATGAAGAAGTATATCCTATTTTTTTTATTAATTTTTTTAGCTTATTTTATTTATATATTATTTTTATATATAAAAATCAATCCAAACGAGCCTTATATTGTTATATATTCAGAAGAAAATATTCCTATTTTTATATACAATGAACCCTCTAAACCATTCATAATTGAATATAATTACGAAAAGATATCTAAAAAAATATTTCCTATAAACGTTCCATTATTGCATAGGATCCATAGTATAGTTATAAGATATTTTTATCCATCGTTTCTTTTAGAAAAATTATCTATTGATAAAAAGCATAATTATCAACAGTTTTATCCTGGTTATTATTTAATAAATTGTTTAAAGAATAATGATTGTAAGTTCATAAAAAATTCCGAAATTAAAATTCAGAGTACGATAAATTATTTTTGGACAAAAAAGATTCAATCAATCATACAGCAAGAATTAGAATATATCGACAAAAATGATCCATTATTAGGTTCAGTAATCGTTCTGGAAAAGAATCAAAATCAGCAAATCCTTCGTGTTATAACAAATAATACCAAAGAGAAACATTACGACACCTTTACAAAAGTTCGTTTGGCAGGTAGTACTCTAAAACCTTTTTTATATGCATTGGCTTTCGAAAAATTATCTTATGACGAAAATACCATTATAGAAGATGTGCCTAAAAAATATTATGATGAAATCAACCATGTTTTATACATACCCAAAAATCATGACAATCAATATTTAGGTAATATTACCATTAAAGAAGCTTTAAGCAACTCTCGAAATATTCCCGCAGTCGAAATATTGTATCGTTTAAAAAAAGATACATTTTATGATTTTTTAAATTCCCTTGGAATTGAACATTTAAAGTCAAAAGAATATTATAATTTTAGTATTGCACTTGGAACAACAGGGATCACACAAATCCAATTATCTTATTTATATTCTTTATTATTAAACGATGGAGTCTTAAAACCTATAATCATAGGAAAAATCAACGATGATTTTTTATATTTAGATATATCCCATCATATAACAACAAATAAAATAGAAGAACGAATGATATTTTCGAAAGAGACAGTCAAGAAAATCAATTCTATCCTTATAGATAACGATTTAAGAAGAATCAGTTTTGGTAGAAGAAACTTTATGGATTTTAATTTTCCGATTATTGCAAAAACAGGAACGTCCTATAATTATAGGGATTCTTGGATAGTGGGAATTGTGGATCATTATTTGATTTGTGTTTGGGTGGGAAAACTCAAAGAAGTTCCAATGCAAGGTGTTACGGGGATTAAGGGGGCGGGAAGAATCTTTTATCAGATTGTAAAATTCATCAAACAAAATAAATCCATCGAAGAAAAAGCATTCCAAGATTATAAAAAACCTTTTATTAAAAGCGATATTTCTATCAATCATGACAGTTGCGAAATTGAATTTCCTAAGAATAATCAAAAGATTTTTTTAGAACCTTCGAAAGAATTCCAACTCATAATTAAATTAAAGTGTTTTGATGTACCTTTTATGTTGATGCTTTATAACGAAGAAAAAGAAATCTTTAAAAATTATTTTAATCATCCCTCAACTTACATAAAGATCCGCGATTTAAAAAATGGCAATTATACCCTTATCCTTAAAAATAAAAACAAATCAAAAATATCTTCTTTTCAAATCATCGAATAATAAAATTTTGTAAATCATTCTATGATTAAAAAAATCCAAAACAAAATTGAATATTTAAAAATCTTGGGAATGGATTTTTTTAAATTAACTCAACAAGTTTCTCTCGAAAAGATTTTGAACATAAGTGACAATTGCGAACACGAAAAAATTATTCGATTGCTATCATCGAATTTGGATAAAAATATCTTTTTTCTTAAAAGATTAAAAACGCAAGAATTGATCACAATCATAAATCACGTAAAAACCGAAGACCTTATATATATTATAGACGAATTTACCATAGAAGAACTAGAAATTTTGTTGAATCATTTTAGTACAAATGAAATGATTCAAATCATCGAAATTCTTAATTCTAGAAGAATTCGCAAAGCGATTTCGGAATTAGGCTTAAAAAAAGCAATCGATATAATAAAAATATTCAAAATTGAATCGTTAAAATTATTTTTAGAATATGTTCCTTGGGAAGAATTGTTACAATTATCAAAGCAATTGTCTATACAACACATAAAAAAATGGTTTAAGAAAAAAAGTATAGAAGAAACCATAAAGCTTATTCAATTTGTTGGTACAAATAACTTAATTGAATTGTTCCAATCATTAGGAATAGAAAAATCTTTAGCAATTCTCGAAATATTAAGTACAGAAAATACGATTATCTTAATACATCAAATAAAAAAAATGAAGTTGCCTAAGATCTACAAAAAACAACTTGAGGAATTAAAAAAAACAAATATTAAAAAATTATAAATCTTTTATTATATATTCTTTAATAATATCTGCTGGATTTTTATGATATTTTATAGCTTCTATGTTAGCTTTGTAAAAATCGTATTCTTTGATGATTTTTTGTAATTGATGATAGAGTTCTTTAGATTCTGTGGACTTTGTATTAATAATTATTCCTGCATTCTGTTTTTCTATATATTTCGCGTTTTCTAACTGATGATTATCTTTTGCAAAGGGATATGGTATTAGAATCATTGGAAGGGAAAAAAGTATGCCTTCAGTAATGTTTCCAGCACCTGCTCTACAGATTAAAATATCGGCTTTTTTAAAATATTTATAGATTTCCGTCGAAAAACCAAAGCATTCGATGTTGTTTTTAAATCCAATTTTATCGATTTGATTTTTAAAATCTTCAAGATGCGAAATTCCTGTCTGAATAGTCCAATAATAATTCTTAGAAAATTCTGGGTAATCTCTCCATAAATTGAGGATCATCTCGTTGAGTTGTTTTGCTCCTTGACTTCCACCAGTAATAAAAATATTTTTTACATTTTTCTTTGGCTTTAATTCTTTTTGAATATTGAATAATTCTTCACGAATAGGATTTCCAGTAATCAGACTTTTTTTAGCTATCGAAGGATATTTTTTTTCGTCAATAGGAAAAGTTAAAAAAATCCTGTTGGCAAAAAAAGAAAAAAGTTTTGTTACATTTCCCGGAATTACATTTTGTTCGCAAAGATAGATGTTTTTTCTTAGCAAAATACCACTAACAAGCGCAGGGAAAGTAGGATATCCACCTAATCCAATAATTATGTTAATTTTATGTTTTTTGATAATTTTTATCGATTTTAATATAGCAAGAATGGTTTTGAATGGAAATAACAAAATGTCTTTAAAGTTTTTAGAAACCTTTGGGGAATCATAATAAAAAGGTTTTATATTTTTTTTTATAAATTCGCTATAATTTTTATTTTTCTCTAAGGTTAGAAAATAGGTCTCAAACTGATTTTTAAATGTTTGATATAATGCTATACCAGGAGAGATATGCCCACCTGTACCACCTGCTACGATCAAGATTTTATTGTTTTTCATAAGCTTTAGTTTTTGTTAAATTCAAAAAAATTCCCATCATTATATAATAGCTAATTAGAGATGAGCCACCATAACTAATAAATGGTAGACCAATACCAGTGGTAGGAATAAGTCCCATTGTTACACTAATGTTTATCAAAACTTGAATTATAAATAAAATAATGATCCCAGATGCAAATAAAAAAGAAAAAGAATCATCAATTTTTTTGATCAAATAAAAGGCACGTAAAAATAACAAAAAAAACAAGAGAAGGATAAATAGCCCCCCAATAAAACCTGCATTTTCTACGATAAGTGCATAGATAAAATCTGTATAACCATAAGTTAAATAACGATGGCCTATTGCCTGCGAAACATTCGTTCCCAATAATCCACCTTCTTTAAAAGCACGATAAGACATTACCAGTTGGTAACCTTTATCATATTTGTATTCATAGGGGTTTAACCAAACTTTAATGCGTTCAAAACGATAGGGCTGAAAGATTGCTAAAATAATGATTAAAGGTGTGATAGAAAAACCCAATAATAATAAACGAATCCATGGATAACCCGAAACAAAGAGTAAAATAATAAATACAATTAACAATAATAACATCGTTCCATAATGTGGTTGTAAAAATAATAGCAAAAAAATCAAAATAATTGGTAGAAAATCTTTAATATATTTTTTTATATTTTCGTTATAATTTAGCTTTTCTAAAACAATGGCTAAATACAACAAAAAACTGATTTTAACAAATTCTGATGGTTGTAGAGAAAACGGACCAATTTGTATCCATCTTTTAAAATCAAAAGATGTTGTACTTACGGATTTGCCAATACCTGGAACAAAAACTAATATTAGAAAAAAAATAGAAATATATATAATATACAAGTACCATTTTTTAAGTAAATTTACTGGAAAAATGATAAAAAAAATCATTAAAATAATTCCTATAAAATGCCAGATTATTTGTTTATTAGAAAAATAAAACATATCCTTAAATTGATGATACGCAATAATAGAAGAAGAAGAAAAAAGAAACCATGTTCCTGTAATAATCAATGTAAAAAATAATAATAAAAAATAAAAATCAATTTCTATATATTTTTTCATAAATTTAAATTATAAACTAAATTATTAAAAAATTCTCCTCTTTCTTTGTAATCTTTAAATTGATCAAAAGATGCACAAGCTGGACTAAGAAGTACAATATATTCTTTATCGGGATTTCTATTTTCTTTAAGTTTTTTTATTGCAATATTAAAAGCTTCTTCCATATTAGAGTACGATTCGCTAAGATTAAGTTGATTTTTAATTTTTTCGCCAGCAGAACCATAAGGGAAAATGAATAATCGCTTTTCTTTGAAGATATTTAAATCTTTTAAAACAGAAAAATCTAAATTTTTATCCAATCCACCTACAAGTAAAAAAATAATTTTATCTTCGAAGCTTTTTATTGCGGAAAGTAAAGATTGAACTGTCGTCGATTTACTATCGTTAACGAAAATAATATTTTCTACTTCTTTTATCTTTTGAATTCTATAAGGAAGTCCCTGATATTTTGTTAAAGTGTTGTAAAAATTTAGGTAATCGAAAGATAAGTGTTTTAATTTTAAATAATGTTCCATTGCTTTAACAGAAAATAGAAGATTCATCCTATTGTGGTAGTTATCTATCGGAAAATCTTTCCAGTAAAAAAGTTTATGCTGAAAGATTTCGATAAATTCCTTTTGTGTATCTTGGGAATTGATCACGATTGTTTCTATTTGTGTTAACTTATCTTGTAATTGATATTGTTTAATTAAATCTACAACGCTTTGATTTATAATTAAGATTTGATGTGGTTTATGGTAGGGTGGAATAATGTTGAGTTTTGCTAATAGATAGTCCTTCATTGAATTGTATCGATCGAGATGATCTTCTGCAATGTTAAGAAACATGGAAATATCTGGATTAAAATAAAAAAGTTTTTCTAACTGATAAGAAGAACATTCTATTACCAACACGCTTGGTAATGTTTTTTTATTTATGTAGTTGATTGCTATATCGGAGAGGGGTAATCCATAGTTTCCGCATTCTATTGCATCGATATTTTGTGAGCGAAGTAACGTTGCAGTTAGGTTTGTTGTTGTAGATTTCCCATCCGTTCCAGTTATAGCAATAATAAAGGGTTGTTGTTTTAAATAATAAAATAATACATAATAGCTAAAATCTAATTCCGCGATAACGTCTATATTTCGTTTTTCTAATTCTTTTACAATTAGAGAATTTCTGGGAAATCCCGGAGAAATAATACAATAATCAAAAGAATAATTTTCTAAAAGACTTTGGATTCCTTCTATTTCTTTTAGATTATAATTAGATAAATTTATAAATTCATCAAATTTTAAATTTTTATTCTCATCGTAGACATAGATTTTATTGTTAAATAATTTTAATAAATTGGTAATAGATGATCCTGTAATTCCACCAGCACCTAATACAAAAAAAGAACGATTTGTAATATCCATATTTATTGCAATCGAAGAGTAGAAATTGTGATTAGAGATAGTATGATGCCAACTAACCAAAAGCGAACTACAATTCTTGTTTCTGGCCATCCCGATAATTCAAAATGATGGTGTATAGGTGCCATTTTAAAGACACGCTTACCAGTCAATTTAAACGATACAACTTGAATCATTACTGAAAGTGCTTCGATTACAAAAATTCCTCCCAAAATCAAAAATAATATTTCTTTTTTTAGGATTATGATGGTCATACCCAAGGCACCACCTAATGCTAAAGAACCTGTATCTCCCATAAATACCATTGCAGGTGGAGCATTAAACCATAAAAACCCAATTCCTGCGCCAGCTAATGCAGCAAGAAATACAGAGATTTCGTGAGCATTCTCTACATAAGCAATGTTTAAATAATCAGCTACTTTGGGAGTTCCGGTTAAATATGCTAATGCTCCCAAGGTTACAGTTACAATTGAAACAGTACCAATGGCTAATCCATCTAATCCATCGGTTAGGTTTACACCATGTATACTACCCAGTATTGCAAAATACCATAATAGTATTGCTATAATTAAAGGCATCGTTAACAATGGATATTTATAAAATGGAATAAATAAAGAAGTAATTTGATAAGAAATTCCAGTTGATCTAATTACTTCTTTTGGTGTATATTTATAATAAAAATAGATAAAGATCGAAGCTACAATAAACGTTAACAACATTTTAGTTTTTGCGCGAAGACCATTCTTATTTTTTAATACTACTTTTGTATAATCGTCCATAAAACCAATTAACCCCAAAAGTAGCGTGCAGATTAATAATAAGTTAAAATGAAGATTTTTAAAATTCCCAAAAAGTAAACAAGATACTAACAGGCTAAATAGAATCATCACGCCACCCATTGTTGGTGTACCAGCTTTACTCTGATGACTTTGAGGCCCATCATCTCTAATGGTCTCTTTAAATTTTAATTTTCTTAACCAGCTGATTACCTTATCTCCAATGGCAAATGTTATAATCATGGAGGTTAATCCAGCAAGGGTTGCTCTAAAACTTACATATCCAAAAATTCTAAAATAACTTGGTACATCAAAATTGTTGTATATATATTCAAGCATTTTCGAATACCTCTTTTAATTTTTGTGTTACAATTTCCATCTTTGCTGATCGCGAACCTTTAATCAAAAATATTGAATCTCTGTTTATGGGCACAATTAATTCGTTAATTTTCTTTGCAAGAATTTCGCTATTTTCGAAATAAGGAACATCAATTTTCCCTCTAATTTTTTGATAGCCTTCTATATAAAATTTTGCATCACTATTCCCACATACTGCTAATAGTTCAATGTTATTTTTCGCCATATATTCTCCTACTTCTACATGACCACTATATGAAAAATTCCCAAGTTCTGCCATATGTCCAGCAAAGCACGCGATGGAATGATCTTTACCAAATAGATTAATCACAGAGTCTATAGCACTAATAAAAGAGTCTGGGTTTGCATTGTAACTATCATCGATGATAATGGTATTCTTAATATGATAAAATTCAAATCGTTGTTTTGCTAATGGTTTAATTGTAGATAAATTTTGTAAAATCGAATCTAATTGGCTTTTTTTTATGTTAGGAAAAAAATGATTATGTAAAACTAATAAAGTTAAAAAAAGATTGTTGTATAAACCTATATGTTTTAATTCTGTATTGTTTATTTTGTATTCATTCCAATCAATTTGTGTTTGGTTTAATTTTCCTAAAAAAATATTATTAAATTTATTTATAAATTCATTTTTATAATTGAGTTGGAAAAAACAACTTTTGAATCCTATTTCTTTTTGTTTTTGCATTACATAATCTTTTAATGGTGCATTGAATGGATAATAAAAAGTACTTTGATGGTTTAGATGATCCAATATTTCTAACTCTGCTTTTGCTACATCTTCTATCGAATTAAAAAATTCCATGTGCTCTCTACCTATGGATGTAATTAAAGCGATATCGGGTTTAGAAATTTGGCCTAGTAAATCTATTTCTTGGGGGTGATTCATACCTAATTCTAAGACAAGTATCTTTGTCGAAGATGGCATATTCAGTAAAACTAAGGGAAGACCAATGTGGTTGTTCCAATTCCCTGTTGTCGCATAAGTATTGGGTTCGATGATTCTTAGTGATTGATATAAAAAATCCTTGGTCGATGTTTTTCCATTAGAACCTAATACACCAATTACAATGCCTTTAAAACGTTTTCTTTGATCGTTAGCCGCATTTTGTAAAAATTGTAATGGGTCCTGTGTTAATATAATATATAAATCTTTTTCTGGTTCAATATTTCTTATTTCGCTAAAAATCTTTTCTTTTTTTGCACTTTTAATGATAAATCCATTTGCACCATTTCTATAAGCATCTATGATAAAATCATGACCATCTCGACTTCCTTCTAATGCAATAAAGTAATCTTGATTTTGTATTTTACGCGAATCAAAGTGGATAGAAGGGATGGATATTTCTTTGTGTATTTCAATAAATTTCTGAGAATCTTTTTTGTATAAAAAGGCAAAGATATTTTCTTTATCTTTAAAAGCATTTGTAAGAAGAAACATTATATCCTAAGTTTTTTTTGAAATCTATAAATCAATTTGAATTTTTTATAGAATTAATGTTAAAAAATACTTTACTTTTGTTTAGTTATAATTTATTTGTTAAAAAATAAAAAAAATATGAGAAAAATGTCCCAAGTGTAGATATAATAAATAATGTGAACAGGTTTAGGAAAGACAACAAAGGATGTTGTCTTACGACAAAAGGGAGGATACAATCTTTTGAATGAAAGTATAAAAATAAACAATGACTGAACGCTAGTGTATGGGTGGGTGGGATAGATTTTGATGATAGGGGTAAAACTTTTATAAAGAGTGGAATAGGTTGTCGCTGTTAATATACCAGCGGCGAAATTTTAATTATTTTAATAAATTACTAAGGAAACGATTATGGCAAAGAAAAAAATCAAACTACAAAAGATTGAAGGAACAAATTATAACGAAGAAGCAAATCCAGAGAATATTAATCCAGAAAAATTAAAAGCAGTTGAGGGTGCAATTCAACAAATCGAGAAACAATTTGGAAAAGGCTCTATCATGAAGTTGGGAAGTTCTACAATTCAAAAGATTGATGTTATACCTACGGGTGCATTAACCTTAGATATAGCCTTAGGAGTAGGTGGTTATCCAAGAGGAAGGATTATAGAGATTTTTGGACCAGAATCATCTGGTAAGACAACCCTTTGTCTTAGTGCAGTGGCAGAGGCTCAGAGAATGGGAGGTGTTGCTGCTTTTGTGGATGCAGAGCATGCATTGGATCCTATCTATGCAAAAAAGATTGGTGTTAACATAGATGAGTTGTTAGTTGCTCAGCCAGACTGTGGCGAAGAAGCGTTAGAAATTACAGAATCATTGGTAAGATCGAATGCAATCGATCTGATCATTGTTGATAGTGTTGCTGCTCTTGTACCCCGAGCAGAATTGGAAGGAAACATGGGAGATGCACAAATTGGACTACAAGCTCGGTTGATGAGTCAGGCAATGAGAAAGCTAACTGGAACTATTTCTAAATCTAAGGCAATTGTGATCTTTGTTAATCAGATAAGGAATAAAATTGGTGTTATGTTTGGTTCTCCAGAAACAACCACGGGCGGAAATGCATTAAAATTCTACGCTTCTGTAAGAATGGATATTCGAAGGGTTGAAACATTAAAAAAAGGTGATGAAGCTTATGGTAATCGTGTGAGAGTTAAAGTGGTAAAAAATAAAGTAGCACCACCTTTTAGACAAGCAGAATTTGATATACTTTTCGAATCGGGAATTAATCAAATCGGATGTATCGTAGATGCAGCTTTAAACTATGATATTATCGAGAGAGCTGGAACATGGTTCTCTTATGGAGATATTAAGCTAGGTCAAGGAAAAGAAAATTGTTATACCTTTTTACAAGAGAATCCAGAAATCCGTAAAGAGATAGAACAAAAGATTAGAGAAAAACTGTTACAAGAAAATATTGCGCATAGTAAAAATCTTACAACAAACCAAATGAATTCGGACAAAGAAATTGAATATAACCCAGAGACAGGAGAAATCCTAGAAGAAGAAATTAGCTAAAAATTAATTGGTCAGCTGATTTTTTCTTATATATTAGTTGCCGGCCTGACCACTTTTTTTCTTTTATCTTTTATGAAAGAAGTAGGTATAATAGGAGCAGGTGGTCTTACTGGTAAAGAATTACTAAAACTACTGAATCAACATCGCTATTTTGTTCCCATACATATTACTAGTAATCAATACGCAGGAAAAAAAGTAAAAGAAGTTTTCCCAGACTTACAACTAAATAAAATAGCAGATTTAAAATTTTCTTATCATGATGAAAGTATACCAGAAAAAATACCTTTGTTTTTAGCTACTCCCAATAAAGAATCAATGGATCTAGTAAATCTATTTTATAAAAAAGAAAATCGCGTTGTGATAGATTTAAGTGGAAGTTATCGCATTAATAATCTTGAAATTTTTATTAAATTTTATGGTTTTGAACACAAATATCCTGAGATTTTAAAAGAAAAGGTTTATGGTTTAACAGAAGTTTATAGAGAGTTAATCAGAAATTCCATGTTTATTTCTAATCCTGGGTGTTATCCTACTTCGGTGTTAATTCCTTTGTTTTATTTTAAAGAATTTATAAAAAATGCAGAAAATATCATCATTGATTCGAAATCTGGCGTTTCTGGTGCTGGTGGCAGGGTAGAGGATGCAGGATTTTCTTTCCAAAATGTTTATGAAAATTTTCGTGCATATAAAATTTTAAAACATCAACACGAACCAGAAATAGCTCAATATCTTATCGAATTTTCTGACTACAAGGGAAATATTGTTTTTACACCGCATTTGTTGCCAATTTTTCGCGGGATACTTTCGACTATTGTAATTACGTGGAAAAAAGATTTTGAACTTAATGATGATGAATTATACCAAAAAATTCAAAAAGCAACCGAAAAAGAACCGTTTGTAAGATTGTTCAAAAATCCAGAAGAGATTGAACTAAAAAATGTTCAGTTTACAAATTATTGTGATTTTGCTTTTCGAAGTAGAGATAATATTACAGTAATTGTTTCTGCTATCGACAATTTAGTCAAAGGTGCTGCTGGACAAGCATTACAAAACTTGAATTTAATCTTAGATTACGACGAAATAGAAGGTTTAAAATAATTATTTTTGGATCGTAGAATCTATAAATCTTTTAATGTTATCTTGACGACCAAAAATTAGTAGAATATCATCGTTGGTTAATCTATATTCGGGCGAAACATCGATTTCTTTGTCTTTTTGCTTGATCATTAATATGTTGATGTTGTAAACAGAACGAATATCAATGTCTTTAATTGATTGATCTACATATTTTTTGGGAACTTGAACCTCTATAATTTCGTAATTATCAAAGATGGAATAACTTTTACCTATAATATGATGCTTTGCCAAAAGAGACATATTTTTCGCAGCTTCTTCTTCTGGGTTGAATATCTTTTGTATGTTAAACATTTTTTCTAGAATTTCTCTTTGGATTTCGTTCCTATATCTTACAATAATTCTTTCTTTTGGACAATGTTTTTCTAATATTTTGGTTGTTACTATTAATGCCTCGAAATTAGCAGACGATGTTAAATAAATTAGATCCATATCGCGTATTCCTTGTGCTAATAAAGAAGTTTCGTCAGTGGAATCTAAACAAACGGCGTGGGTACAATAGTCTTTGATCTCTTCTATCGTTTTAAGGTCTCTATCTATTGCCGTTACTTCGTGTCCATCTTCATTGAGTTTTTTAACTAATGCTTTACCAAAATCCCCTAAACCGATTACAGCAATCTTTTTAATACTTTTCATTTTTTCTCCTATCCTACAATTACGTATTCTTTGGGATATTCATAACGCAGTTCTTTTGCTTTAGGAATAATTGCTAATAGTATAGATAATACCCCAATTCTACCAGTAAGCATTATTAGAGAAAGAACAACCTTGGATATATTCGTTAATTCTGTTGTTATTCCTAATGATAAACCAACTGTACCATAAGCAGATACCACTTCGAAACAGATTTTTAAAAAATCTTTTTCTTCAAAAATTGATAATAAAAAAATTCCGATAAAAATTGTCATTAGTGATAAAAGCACGTTGGAATAGGCGCGAATAATTGTCTCTTCGCCAATCCTTCGATTAAACATATTTACATTCCTATTGCCTCTAAGAAGATTCATTATATGATTTAGAGCAATAGTTATAGTAGTGGTTTTTATACCACCACCAGTCGAAACAGGAGAAGCACCAATCCACATCAACAAAAACGTAAAAAAGATTAATGGCATAGGAAATGTATTGTAATAGAGTGTATTAAATCCAGCTGTTCTTGGGGTAATTGCAAAAAATAATCCATGGAGAATTTTTTCTTCTAAATTCAATTTCATATTATATATTTCGCTAAAAATTAAAAAAACAATAAAACTCGTAGACCAAAGTAAAACATTTGAAATTAAAACAATTTTAGTAGTTAAAGAAAGTTTATGTTTTTTATTTGTAAATTTATTTAACAAATCGTTAATGGTAGGGAATCCAATTCCTCCAAATATAATTAATATCATGATTATATAAACGCTACTTGGAGAAGTCATCGACACATTGTATAAGTTTTCTGAAAATAAACTAAAACCTGCATTACAGAAAGCAGATATACTATGAAATATTGCATAAAATACTTTACTTTCGTTTATTGGTATTAATTCATTAGGCAATGTAAAATAAAGAAGGATAGAACCAATTGATTCGATAACAAAAGTAAAAAGAGCAATGTTTTTCAATGTGTTTTTTACTTTATCAATAGAGATTTCGCTAAATAAGTCTCTCATTACGATTTGATTTGTTAAGCTTACTTGTCCCGATAAGTAATAAGAAAAAAAGGAGGTAAGAGTCATAAGACCAAGACCACCAATCTGAATTAAAACCAATAAAATGATTTGTCCAGCAAGGTTTAAATCTTTACCAATATCAATAGTAGCTAACCCCGTTACACAAGTCGCACTGACTATATTAAAAATTATGTCAATAATATGGATAGGTTTTTTGTGAGCATTGGGAGATGCTAATAGTATTACCCCCAATGAAATGATAAAAACAAAACTCATCAAAAAGATTAAAGAAGGATTAATTTTTTTATATTTAATATTTGATATATTTCTACTAAAATGAAAAAAATTGTTTACTAAAATTAAAATTTGCGAGATGGACAAGTAGATCAATAGAATATATTCAGAAGAAAAATTGCTAAAAAAAAAGTTTTTTGTAAACTTAATAATGATATTTTCAAATAACATTAAAAACAACACAATTACAGTAACCATTAACTCAAAAAATCTTCTTCTTACATACTGCTTTATGTTTAAGGAATCATCGTTTCTGTATAAAAAAAGATTAATTATTTCGTAAAACAAAAAATAATTGATGATAATTTTAATGTAGAAGATGTTTTGAGATTTATAAAAATTTGAATAACCATATTCATAAATCAGTATGCCTAATGAAAGAAAAGAATTGAACAAAAATATAATTTTTAAAATTGGATAAATTCTTACACTATATAGCTCTCTTAGGTTTAAGATTTTTCTTCTATATTTTTGAAGGTAATAGTTCATAAAATCAAGTTGCCAAAATTTTTTTAAAAGTTTTTATTGTATGTGTTATGTTATTAGATAATTTACAATCTTTTAAAATTGTTAATCTTTACAAGCAATTAATTAATACAATCAAAAAAAGATATCCAGATATATCAGAAAATGAATTAAATCAAATTCAGAAAGCATACGAATTAGCAAGCTTAGCGCATAAAGATCAAAAACGATTATCTGGTGAGCCATACATTATACATCCATTACATGTGGCATTGTATTTAGCAGAGATGTCTATGGATACTCCTACTATTATTGCTGGTCTTTTACATGATGTTATAGAAGATACTATGTATAACGAAAATTTTATAAGAAATGAATTTGGAGATGAGGTTGCAAAACTTGTAAAAGCAGTTACAAAAATTTCTTTGGTAAAAAAAGATTCTTACAAAGAAAATCTATCAGAATTAAAATCTCAGGAAGCAGCAGAAAATCTTCGTTTAATGCTACTTGCAACTTTCGAAGATATTCGAGTAATCATTATAAAATTGGCTGATAAACTTCATAACATGCAGACAATTCATTATCAAAAGCCGCACAAAATCGAACGAATTGCAAAAGAAGTTTTAGATATTTATGCTCCCATTGCTGGTCGATTGGGCATGTATAAAATCAAATCAGAACTAGAAGATCTTGCATTCGAAGCATTATGTCCAGAAGAAGCAAAAAGGATAAAAGAAGAAATTAAACAATCTAAGACAGAATTAGAAGGTTTCTTAAAAAAAGTAAAAAAAGCATTGTATAAACGATTAGAAGAAATGAATATTCAAGCTAAAATCGATAGTCGGGTTAAACATTTGTATTCTGTTTATACAAAAATACAAAAATCCAACAAAACCATTAAGCAAATCTATGATTTGCGTGGAATTCGTATCATCGTTCCAGAAATAAATGATTGCTATGCTGTTTTAGGTATTGTTCATACATTGTGGAAACCGTTGCCTGGTAGGTTTAAAGATTATATTGCTTTACCAAAACCTAATGGATATCAGAGCTTACATACGACTGTAATGGCTCCTGATGGGAAACCATTGGAAATCCAAATCCGTACAAAAGAAATGAATGAACGAGCAGAGAATGGTATTGCTGCCCATTGGCTATACAAACATGGGGTGGATTATAAATCTGTAAAAGGAAGGTTAGAATGGCTGCAAACATTAAAACAAATTACTCAGGAATTTCAGAATTATGCGAAGAATCGATTAGAAAATTCCACAGAGTTTTTAAATACATTAAAAGATGAACTTCAACCAGACGAAATCTATGTTTTTACACCTAATGCAGATATCATTACTTTGCCACGCGGTGCAACTGTACTTGATTTTGCTTTTAAAATCCATACAGATTTAGGTTTAAGATGCAAATCGGCTCTAGTAAACGATCGAATTGTACCATTAAGTACAGAATTAAAAAGTGGCGATAAAGTAGAAATTTTAACTCATCCTGAACCTAAGCCATCGCCTATATGGTTAAAGTACGTAAAATCAACCAGAGCAAGACAAAAAATTCGAGCCTACTTTAGAAAAAAAGAAGAGACTGAACCTGTAAAAGAAACCAAAGAAGATACTCCTAATAAAAAAGTAGAATTAAAAATAAAACGAAAACCCACAAAAAACCCCAAAGAAGTCCCTATAGAGGTAAGTGGTGGCGTTGATGTTCCTGTTCGATATGCTGGATGTTGTAGTCCAGTTCCAGGAGATAAGATTATTGGATATATCACAAGAGGTAGAGGTATTACAATTCATCGCGTTG
>Ga0197142_1002257_pt1 | contig 16984 bp, 9 predicted proteins | sample GBS60_MetaG_FD_148614 | JGI IMG/M metagenome (GOLD analysis project Ga0197142, IMG submission 148614) | Sediment microbial communities from Great Boiling Springs, Gerlach, Nevada, United States - GBS 60_MetaG | ecosystem: Environmental > Aquatic > Thermal springs > Hot (42-90C) > Sediment...
TCGGCCTGCCAGAAGCCACGTTCATGAGCTTCAAGCAATCGCCCGGCAATCCCAGCAGTGGCATGCGGGTTGAGGTTCGCCAACCGTTCACGCATCACCGGATCGAGCAAATACGTCTCAGCAACGCCCTGGTAAATCCAGCCTTCGACGGCCTGGGCCGTGGCGCTCCAGCCGTAGGTGTTACTGACCCGAATCTCGATCTCGTGCACGCCCTCGTAGCCATGCTTGAGCATCCCCTCGTACCATTTCGGGTTGAGCAGTTTAGCCCGGCTTTCCAGTCGTACAACCTGTTCTAGTGAACGCACTCGGCTTGCACCAGGCGCCACTAACTCGGCCACCTCACCCATCAACGCTGTCGGGCGCTCGCCACGCACCTTCTCAACACTCTTGGTCAGACCACCGAGATATTCGTAGTAGTGGTCGATATCGCTAATGCCATTTTCTACACTGTCGATGTTCTGGAAGGTGACACTGACTGTAGCCAGCGCTCGCTCCATCAGTGCTCGCGCTTCACGCCATTCACCACCTGGCTGGAGGGCAAAACTCTTGCGGGTGATAAACGCCTCAGCCAGTTGCGTATCCTCTTCCCAGGTACTGCTCTCCACCAGATGGTTGACATTTGCACCGTAGCTTCCAGAAGCATTAGAGAAGACACGGGTCGCAGCCGCTTCCACACTCAACCCTAATTCGCTGGCCTGAGCCAGCGCGTGAGCACGCACGAAGTTCTGGGTCGGTGGTTCATCGGCGGTAGCCGCCATACGGATCGCCCGATCAAGCAGCACTGCCTGAGCGGCAAAGAGATCGCGGAAAATACCGCTGACCGTCAGAACAACATCGATCCGAGGCCGCCCCAATTCGGTAAGCGGAATCAACTCAACCGTCGTAATGCGTCCCAGTTCATCGGCTACTGCTCTGGCGCCGATCAGCGCCAGGGCCTGGGCAATCCCTTCACCCTCCGTCTTGATGTTGTCGGTGCCCCACAACACCATAGCCACCGTTTCCGGGTATGCACCCTGCTCGGCACGTATCCGTTCTAGCAACTCGTTGGCGACAACCATACCAGCCGCAGCAGCCGTTGGGGTCGGGATATGGAAGGGATCAAACGCATGAATGTTGCGACCGGTTGGCACGACCGCCGGATTCCGTACCACGTCATTGCCCGGCGAGGGGAGAACATAGCCGCCATTAAGTGCCCGCAAGAGACTGCTCACTTCGCGTTCGGTTGTCATGCGACGCTGAATGTCGAGCAGGTAGTTCCACAACGGCGTGAGGAGATCGGGCTGGAGATTGACATAGCGCTGTAAAGCCTGATCAGCGGACCGCCCAGAACCAGCTTCAACCAGTGCTGTGATAGCGGTACGGCAAATCTCCTCGATCTGACGGTAATGCTGCTGCGCTGTTGGATCATCGCGCAACCGACCGGTAAGTGCAGAGTAGTCAAACCCCAACGCTCGCCCGACGATCACCGGCAACGGATCGAGCGGCGTCTGATTGGGGCCACGCGGCACGCGGGCGAACATCGCAATCAGGGTGAGCACATCGATCTGTTCGGCAGCCTGAGGTGGCTCACCAAGGACGTGCAGGCCAACCGGGATCATCCGCTGTTCTACCTGCATCAGCTCATGCCCCAATGCCGCCACATACGCATCGCCCTCGCCTGCGACATTCAGATTGAGCGCTTCAGCCTGAGCACGCAGATCGGCCAGCAGTGTCGGATCGGGCTGTGCATGATAGCGGTCAATGCTGTCTTTAAGCGCACGCAACCCTTTGTACAAACCGGCTTGCTGAACGGGCGGCACCAGATAGCTGATCAACGTCGCCATCCCGCGACGGCGGGCAATACTACCTTCGCTCGGGTTATTGACGCAGTAGTAGTAGAAGTTAGGGAGACCACCAAGCAGACGTAGCGGCCAGCAACGGGCACTCAGCCCGGCCTGCTTCCCCGGCATAAATTCGAGTGCGCCATGCGTCCCGAAATGTAACACTGCGTGAGCCTTGAAAACGCGGCGCAACCAGACATAGTACGCTGCAAAACCGTGATGCGGCGCGGCATCCTTGCTCATCAGCAGACGAATTGGATCACGTTCGTAGCCAAAGCTCGGTTGTAAACCCACAAATACATTCCCAAACCGTCGCCCCAGAATATGCAATCGCTTCCCGTCACTGAGCAACTCGCCAGGCGCTGGCCCCCAGTACGGTTCAATATCAACATAATCTGGGAAGAGCCGACGGTACTCTTCGACCGGTAATGAATCGGCGACATTACCGCTTGTGCCGTAGAGCAGCGCATTCCCCTCCACAACCAGACGACGCAGATCATCGGCACTTGCCGGCAGTTCAACGGTATATCCGGCTGCGTGCAACGCCTGCATCAACCGAAACACACTGGTAAAGACATCGAGATAGGCAGCAGTGCCGGCATTGCCCAGGTTGGGTGGGAAATTAAACAGCGTGATCGCAATCCGGCGTTCGGCAGGTGGAGTGCGACGTAGCGCAACACGGGCTGCGATACGTTCGGCGGCCAGCTCGATTTCAGCCGGTAATGGCGTTATCGTTTCCTGATCGCGCTGCATACCACCGATCACCAACGGATCGGTCGCACCGTCAAGCTCAGGCAGTGACACATTTAATGCCAATTGGAAAGGTGCAATTCCCCGATCATCGGCTTGCCACTGTTCGATACGCTGAAACACGAGCGGGAAGAGATCAAGAATCGGCGTATCAAGCTGATCGAGTAAGGCACTGGCCTGTTCCGGATCGGTACTGGCCGGCCCGCCCACCAGCGCAAAACCGGTTGTATTGACCAGCAGATCAACATTGGCAACCGCTGCGTGACCCCGGCGCTGTCCGACGTCGGTAAAGAACTGTTCCACCGTAGGCCGCATATCGAGGGTCGGACTGTATGCCGCACGTGCCTCAATCCCTCGCGCTTCGAGCGCACGGATCAATGCGTCGAGGTGCGCACGATTCCCCGACAGCGCGAAGGGGCGCATCGTCAATAAACCAACGGTACCGTTAGGGAAAGCCTGTCGTTGTTTACGTCGCCAGGCCCGGTAGGTTGCTAAATCGGCAAAAGGTTCGGTTGCTGCCGGGTGAAAGATACCTGAATCAGGGATAGCTTGCGGATCGAGCACCGGTAGCTTCCCCTTGTACCCCGGCACATACCGCTCGATAAACATCAGCAACAAACGACGCAGATTTTCCGGTGAACTGGCCGCCCAGAACTGATGGGCAGTAACATACGTATGAATATCGCGTGCCTTACCGGGCAAGAATTTCAGCATCTTGCTTAGGCCACGCACCAGCGACATCTGGCGTTGAATCTCGCCATGGCCGTGCTTTGGCTGAAACTGACTGAGCCACTGGCGAAAAGCACTCGGTTGCGATTCGGGCTTGGGACGTAGATCAAATTTCCCGATCCGGGTCTGGCGGATCAGCGACGGACTGCTCATGATCATACAGACCGGACATGACGCCGAAGCAAGAATGTCGCTCAATGGACGCACATACTCCTCACCGAAGAGCATCGAGCCAAAGACAAAATCGGCTCGGGCCACGGCGTGAGCCAGTCGTTCCCAGTCGGCAGTGGTGTGCATATCGGGTGGCGTGAAATAGTCAATCGCCAGTCGTAGACCGTATTCGCGCTCGATGCTCGCTGCTGCCTGCCGCAACGCTGGAGCATTGTTCGATTCAATACACAAAAACACGAAGCGCATAGCCGATCTCCTTGCAGGTTGTCGCCCGAATTACATCACATTATATGATATGTCATTATAGATATATTGTCTCAATTCGTAAAGATTCCGCACGTAGAGATATGAAAGCAGGTGAAGATTTGGCAACCAGACCGTTTCAGGGAAGCGTCATCATAGAAAGGATTATGAAGACAGAGATGAGATTCTGCACACCTGTGCATCCACGGTGTTTCGGTCATTTTGCGGTATAATCTCAAAGCATCTACTTGACAGCACGTCAGGGATGATGTATAGTTGTGAATGAAAAGGTTGTAAGCAAAACAATGTCAAGCACAACTATTACCGCACGGAGTAGCAAGAAAGAGATTCTCTCAGATACTCTATTGCTATTCGCTGAATAGCGACAATCTCTTCTTCCGCACAGTGACACTGCTTTCTTGCTACCCACGACGTTCACCAACTGAGTTGAGAAAGGAGGTGGTGCGTTCACAGCAGATTGATCCAACAAGGTTTCAGGTAGATAGACGGTCTTTGTTCGTGATGTCAGATTCTCGTTGTCGTACTGTTGTCGTAGTAGACACAGTCTAAGGAGTACAACTGTGAGTGCAATGAAGCGTGCATTAATTGCTCTGTTCCTCGCCGCAGCCATGATGCTGGCGGCATGTGGCTCGAATCAACAGACTACCCAACCAACTACTGCTCCCGCTGAGCAACCGACTACCGCTCCCGCTGAGCAACCGACTACTGCTCCTGCTGCGCAACCGACTACCGCTCCCACTGCGCAACAGGTTACCATCCGCATCTGGCACCAATGGGATGGTGCTTATCTGACGGCAATTGAGCAAGCGTTCCGCGACTACGAAGCCTCTCACCCCAACGTCAAGATTGACCTCTCGAAGCCTGAAGATGTCAGCAATGCGCTGAACGTAGCGATTCCGGCCGGTGAGGGTCCTGATATTATCGGCTGGGCCAATGACCAGATCGGTCAGCAGGCACTGGTCGGCAACATCGTTGCGCTCAACGACTACGGGATCACCGAAGACTTCCTGCGCAGCACGTATGAGCCGGCAGCCGTAAATGGTGTGGTCTGGCAAGGCAAGATTTGGGCATTGCCAGAGACGCAAGAGGGTATTGCCTTGATTTACAACAAGGCAGTGATTGGCGACATGAAGTTGCCGGCAACGCTCGACGAGCTGTTGCAGATGGCGAAAGACTTCCGTGCCGCGAACCCTGATAAGACCCTTGTCTGCAACCAGGGCTTCGGCGGTAATGATGCGTATCACGTCGCACCGATCTACTTTGGTTACGGCGTACCAAGCTACGTTGATGATGAAGGGAACGTGTACGTCAACACCCCCGAGATGATTAAGGGTGGCGAGTGGCTGGCTGAGATGAGCAAGGTCTCGTTCAGCGAGCAGAGCTACGACATCTGCAAGGCAGCGTTAGCTGAGGGCAAGGCTGCAATGTGGTGGACCGGCCCGTGGGCCATCGCCGGTATCGAGCAGGATGGGGTTGACTACGGGATTCTGCCGCTGGGCAAGCCGTTTGTCGGTATTAAGACGCTGATGTTGACCCGCAATGCGGTGGAGCGGGGCAACGCCGAGGTGGCCCTGGATATTATGAAGTATTTCACCAGTGCTGAGGTGCAGGCGAAGCTGGCGCTGACGAACAAGACGGTACCGGCAGCCACAGCAGCCTTGAAGAATCCAGAGGTAGCAGCGCTGCCGACCCTGGCCGGTTTCGGTGCGGCGCTCAACCAGGGTGTACCGATGGCAAATACTCCCTACGCCTCAGCGCAGTGGGGCCCGGTCGGTGAGGCGAGCGTTGCCATCTGGACCGGCGCGCAGACTCCGGCTGAAGCACTGGCAGCAGCCCAGAAGGCGATTGAAGATGCGATCAAGCAGATGAAGTAGCGGTATTGGAACGAGCAACGCCAGCTTGTTTCGCTCTGGTCGTTAACAGCGCTGAATACAGTGAGCCGGACGTACAGTCCGGCTCACTCACACTACCCGTCGCGCCGGTCAGGCGCCCGGTAGCCAACGGATGGCTCTCCGGCTGCTTCCAGTGAGGTATACACATGGTGTCGTGGTCGAAACGCCGCAAAATCCTTACCGTCCTCCTCTTCACCGGTCCAACGATTATTGGTATTTTGCTGTTCAACATCTATCCCATTTTATTGAGTGTTTATACCTCGTTTACCAATCGTAATCGTTTTCGCCCTAATCCTGATTGTGAGGTATTCCTTACCGGTATCCTCGATCCCCTGTGTTGGCCGCAGTTTCGTACCAGTGCACCGGTTGGATTAGGGCAACCGTACCGGCTACAAGACCCAATCTTCGCCAACTATGCGAATCTGATCGGCAATCTCTTTACGCCGGAAGTGTTGGGAGCGGTGGCAGCTATCTTCCTCTGTTTTGTGCCGCTGATTGCCGCATCCTTTATCAATCGTCGCTTGAGCCAGATGCTGGAACCGCCGGTCGCTCCGTCGGTGGTCTGGCTCGGCGCATTGGTGCTGGGATTTATTCTGGCAGCCGTGATCAATGTTGCCAATGCGTATGAGACGCTGATGCGCAGCGGCGATTTCGTGGTAGTGGTCTTCCGGACTCTGCTCTTTGTAATTGCCCGTGTGCCCTTCAGTTTTGTGCTGGGACTTACCTTTGCGCTTATCTTAAATAGTGATTATCTGCCTGGTCGTACCTTGTTTCGGGTGCTGCTTTTCGTACCCTGGGCTGCTTCGTCGCTGGCCATTTTGATGGCGTTAATCTGGCAATTCTTCTTCCGCGAACAGGGAACGATCAATCAGGTGCTTGCGCTCTTCGGCATCAATGGCCCGTCGTGGCTGCGTGATCCGGTGAGTGCATTTGCGATTGTAGTCTTAGTTGATACCTGGTTTTCGTATCCGTTCTTCATGATTGTCATCCTGGGTGCGCTTCAGGCAGTGCCCCGCGATGTATATGAAGCGGCTGAACTCGACGGTGCGTCGTGGTGGCAGCAGCTCACCCGTATTACGTTACCATTGATTCGGCCGGCGGTGCTGCCCGCAACGGTGTTGACGTCGATTACGGCCTTTCAGATGTTTGGCACAGTATGGGCGATTACCCAAGGTGGCCCGGTCAATGAGGTTGGTCGCCCCGGTGCCACTGAGTTTGTGATCGTGTATGCATACAAGCAGATCTTCCAGACCCAGAACTATGGGAACGCGACGGCCTTTGCGGTGATCCTCTTCATTTTCCTCTTCACAGCGACGCTCTATAGTCTCCGGCTGACGCGCATCACGAAAGGGGCCTACGAGTCATGATCCGTAAACCTTCACGACCGGTACTGATCTTGCAGTATACTATTCTCGTGCTAGGTGCGCTGTTCGCACTCTATCCGTTATGGTTTGCCTTCCTTGCGTCAGGGCGCACCGGTGATCGACTGTATACCCTCAACCTGCTCGGGATGTTTATTCCAACCGAATGGACATTCGAGAACTACCGGGCGATGATTTTTGACCGACCACTCCTGACGTGGTTGCGGAATAGCATCTATGTAGCTGGGGTGACGACAGTAGCCTCACTGGTGATTACCACCTCGGCAGCATTTGCGTTTTCACGGTTTAAGTTTTACGGGCGTGAGTTTGCGCTGATCTTACTCTTGGCAATTCAGACGTTCCCCGGTGTGTTGAGCCTGGTGGCGGTTGCGCAGTTGCTGACAGCGTTGGGACTGTACGGCAAACACGAAGGGTTGATCCTAGCCTACACGACCGGAACGCTGGTCTTTAGTACCTGGAATATGAAAGGCTACTTCGATACCATTCCGATTGAGCTGGAAGAAGCGGCAATGATCGATGGTTGTGGCCCAATTCAATCGTTTATCTTAATTGCCTTGCCACTGGCGCGACCGGCATTGGCAGTCACTGCACTGCTCGGTTTTCTGGCCGGTTGGGGAGATTTCATTTTTGCCTCAGTGTTAGTGCCGGCGCCGGATAGTATGAAGCTGGTTGTCCCCGGTTTGTTCAGTCTCGCTAACAGCCAGAGCGTTCCGTGGGGGAATTTCGCCGCCGGTGGCTTGCTGATCATTCTACCGACCATTATTGTCTTCCTGTCGCTCCAGCGTTTCCTGGTATCGGGACTAACGGTTGGTGGCGTAAAGGGATAAGCCGACGTGAAGCTAGTTCCGTTGCGCGGCTGGTTGCTTGCTGTGATTGTACTGGCCGCGTTACTCAGATTGTGGGCTGCACTGACACTACCGGTTGATTTTGATGAGCCGGTCTATGTTGGTGCAGCACTCGATTATGCGCGTCTGATCCGTCAGGGCGATTGGGTTGGCGTGATCGACTACCCCGGCAACCGGCAACATCCGGCGTTGCACAAGCTGATCTATGCCGGTGGTGCGCTGTTGCTCGGTGATGCGGCAAATCAAACGACGGTGCTTTATGCGGCCCGCCTGATCGCAGCTCTTCTCGGCACTGCTGCCGTGGCATTGCTGGCATGGACCACTGGGCCGCTGGCCGCCGGCTTACTGGCCTTCCACACGTTGACGATTAAATATACTGCGCAGGCCTATTTGGAAGCCTGGCCGCTGACCCTTTCCATTGCTGCGGTGAGCGCCTGGGAATACGCCGGACGGGACGAGGCTGCCCGGCAGCGGTTATGGTGGTACGCCGGTGCAGTGGCCTGGGGATTGGCAACGGCAGCCAAGATGAATTATGCGCTGGTCGCTGCACCTGCAATGGTATTCATGCTCGTTGAACGAGGCCAATGGCGTCGTTTGCTATGGTTGGCAGGTGTCGCTACCCTAACGTTCGTGGTTGCCAATCCAACCCTTTGGTATCACCCACTGGAACGGCTGGCAGCCATGGCTGGCTTCTGGATTACGTACACCCAGGGAAGCGAAGTGCAGGCGGCCAACTATCCGTGGTACCAACCAATTGTCTGGTTGGCAACGGCTCCGGCTGTTGACTGGCATCCAGAAGTCTTCTTCGTGCCAGGCCTCGATCCGTGGCTGACACTCCTGGCCTTGATAGCGCTTCCTGCTGCATGGCGCGATCCTCAACGCCGGTATCTGGTTGTCTGGCTGGTAGGTGGCGTGCTCATATTGCTTGCCTGGCCGACGAAGTGGCCGCAGTACACGTTGACCCTGGTGGTGCCAATCGTCAGGCTGGCAGCGCCGGTTATTATGCGCTTCGTCACATGGCTGCACGAGCTCAACGATTATTGGGGTTGGAGTACGCTGATGGCGCTTCGTCCACCACGTGCAGCATTGATTATGTTAAGTCTGCTCGTCGGTTTTATTACCGCAGTCTACGCTACTGCCCTGATCATGGTCTCCGTCGGCAGCATTGGCTGGCACTCAATCCCGGCGAGTAGTGGCGGTTTACCGTCAGGCGCCATCTATGCTATTCAGCCGTTGCGTGATGGTCGGGTTGCCCTTGGGGGCGAAGCCGGGGTGACGATCTGGCAAGCGCCGGTTGTTAGCGAAGACCCACCGCGCTGGCATCATCTCCCGCTTGGCCACGTCTATGCGCTAACCGAAACCTCCGCCGGTTTGTGGGTTGCAAGTGATCGCGGGCTGGCGCTGGTACGCGATAACAATGACTGGGAATGGCAGACCCCACTCTTACCACTGCATGCCGAGGTGTTGGTACGTACCGTTGCTGGCGGGCCAGATGGGACGCTCTGGATCGGAACGAATGCCGGTGGGGCTGTACGGCGGAACGATGGGTACTGGCAGCCGTTGCCGCAGGCCGCTCAGGGTGGAATGGTTATCGCCATTGCTATTGATCCGAAGGGTGCAGTCTGGTTTGGCGGCATCGGTGTTGTGAGCCGCTACATACCGGCCAGCGACACCTGGCAACATTTTGCGCGGGATGATGGCTTTGCCGGTGCTGGTGTCGCAGCGATTCTTGTTGATCAGCGTGGGAACGTGTGGGCAGCAACCCTGGGCAACGGTCTGGCCCGTTGGGACGGTGTACACTGGGAATGGCTCACCACTGCCAATCGGCAGTTACCGGCGCAGACCATCACCACCTTACTTGAGGCGGCCTCCGGTGAGCTATGGGTCGGCGCTGCTCGCCCGCTAACGACCGGAGGTTTTTTGCTGCGCTACGACGGACAAACGTGGCATAACTATCTGCCGCGCAATTCTGGGTTTACCGGCGCCGAACCGCTAGCGCTGGCGATTGATCAATCTAACGTTCTGTGGATTGGAACACGGGCCGATGGTGTGCTAACCTACCAGTTGAGTCCATCGCAAGGAAGTACATTCCTGCCGTGGTGATTGGTGGAAGGCGTATCCGCACAGGCGCCAACCGGATATGTGAAGAAGGATGAGAAATATGCCACTGTATCGCCATCATCACGTTGAGAGTCGTTATGTCGTATCACGGCCAATCGATGTCTGGGTACCGGCAGGAATGGAAGATCAACCGTTGCCGGTCATCTATATGCACGACGGGCAAAACCTGTTCGATCCTGCGTTGCGCGCCGATGGTGAGGTGTGGGCAGTTGATCAGGCTATCGAGCAGTTACGAGGTATGCATGACTGGCCAGGAGCACTTGTTGTCGGTATTTGGTGCACCGACCAGCGTTGGCGCGAATATGCACCGCAGCAACCCTTTGCTGCGCTGCGGACAACGCGAGGGTGGGAACAGATTGTAGAGCGGATGGGAGGTGAGCCGGTCTCCGATTCCTACCTGGCTTTTCTGGTAGAAGAGGTAAAGCCGTTTATCGACACGCACTACCGAACGCTGCCCGATGCCGCAAACACCTTTTTGATGGGATCAAGCATGGGTGGTTTGATCTCGCTATACGGTGTTTGTCGCTATCCTGACCTGTTTGCCGGTGCCGGATGCCTCTCAACCCACTGGCCGGCTGGCGGCAACATCCTGGTCGATGAGCTAGCAGCACTCTTACCACCACCGGGGCGGCATCGCTTCTACTTTGATTATGGCACAGTTGGTTTGGACGCCGAATATGAACCATTTCAGCAGCGAATGGATCAACATTTGATACGGGCCGGTTACCGCTTCGGACACGACTGGCTGACCCGTAAGTTTCCCGGTGCTGCCCACAATGAAGCGGCCTGGCGGGCACGGGTAGCCGACGTGATCGCTTTTCTGGTGATGGGCAACGTTGCCGGTGGCTAGCTTATTTCTGGTCGGTGCAGATCGGTCGTTTGTCAAGGGAAACGTATGCGACACATACGCTGGTTGTTGGGTATCATTGGGCTGGGATTAGTGCTGACAAGTGGTCTGATCGGTGGTGCGATGTTCTGGTTCAAACGCGAAATACAACCAACATCTGTGTGGGAGATTGGCGACATCCGTTCAGCCACTTTCTTAAGCACTGATCGGCTCGTGGTTGCCGGCAGTGAGCAGACAACGATCCGGCGTTTTCCCGACAACCAGGTGCTCAAGATCATTCCGGCGGGTGGGTATCTTGCCGTTCATCCTAATCGCACGTTGATCGCGCTTGCTCGGCAGGGGCAGGTTACACTCTACGATCTTGAGCGTGATGAGCAGATCGCCACCCTGGATTGCTGGCCGTCGGATCGTTCCATCTACCCGATGAGTCTGGCCTTTTCGCCAGACGGATCGCTCCTTGCGGTGAGCGAGGCGCACCACAGTCGCGGGCCGAAAGTGCAGCTCTGGCATGTCGAGTCCCGACTTCTCGTCGATACAATCCGGATCGATGACGCCGAGGCGAGCGTGATCCAGACAGTAGCCTTTAGTCCTGATGGTACGTATCTGGTTGCTGGCACCGGTCCGCGTGGCGTTTGGTTGATCGATGTCGCTCAGCGCAGGGTCGAGCGGGAAGTTCAGCCTTATCCAACCGGTAGCATTGCTTTTTCACCAGATGGTTCACGCCTGATGTTAGGCGGGAAGACGATCCGCGCTTACGATACCTCAACCTGGAATCTCGTATACGAGCTTACATTTCCCGACCCAGTCCGCGATCGTCCCGCACCAGAAGAGTTCTTCCTTTCCAGCATGCACGTGGCTGTTAGTCCTAATGGGCGCTGGCTGGCGACCCCCGATCGTTTGCCGCCGTCCGATAGCTTCTCGTGGTTCGAGCCAGGCCCCCCGCGACAGACTATTGCAATACGTCAGTTGATAGACGGACAGCGGCGACACATTCTGAGCGGCAGCCCTATCCGTTTACACCAGCTTCACTTTAGTCCTGATGGTCAATGGTTGATCGATGTCGGGTTAAGCACCATCAGAGCATGGCGGGTAGCGGATTAGTGCGATGGGGAAGGAACGAACACGGTTTATCACGAACCTGTCATCTCCCGCTGGGCAAAAAAGTGATATAGTAGCCAGCGGTAAATGCTATGACGCGCTGGAACAGGGTTTCGACGGTTTCAGGGCCGGTGCTGCGGCGTGCGCTTGGTGGCCCTCACCTTTCCCCCAGCCCCCTTCCTCTTCCCCACGGGGAGCGGAAGGGGGAGGATGTGCCCTCACCTTCCCCCAGTCACCTTCCTCTCCTCCACGGGGAGCGGAAGGGGGCTGGAGGGCTGGCGAGAAAGAAGGTTAGCAACCCCTTACGTCATAGGCGCACAGGCAAGGTACGTGCCCAATGATTTGATCAGACGCTAAGGTGCCAAGACAATCTCCCTGCTGTACCGGTACTAATCCCGATGGAGTATTGCGATGTACGATGTTGCGAAGCTCTACAGTGCATTTGAAGAGTATTTCGGTCAACCACCGACCCGTATTGCCCGTGCACCTGGTCGTGTCAACCTGATCGGCGAACATACCGACTATAACGATGGGTTTGTGCTCCCGATGGCGCTCGATCGGGCTACCTACGTGGCTGCCCGACCACGACCGGATCGGGTAGTGCGGGTTTTCAGTACGAAGTTTCGCGAAGAAGACCAATTTGACCTCGATCAGGTTGTGCGTGATGAGCGTCGGCAGTGGGTGAATTACATTCGCGGCGTTGTAAAGGGGTTGCAGGCACGTGATCTTCCTCTCCAGGGTGCCGATCTCATGATCGATAGTGATCTGCCGTCGGGGAGTGGTCTTTCATCGTCGGCAGCGTTGGAAGTGGCAGTCGGGTATACGTTTCAGCTTTTGAATAACATCAATCTGCTGGGCGAAGAGCTGGCGCTCGTTGCGCAAGGGGCTGAACATACGTTTGTTGGGGTCAAGTGTGGCATTATGGATCAATTGGTCGCCGCGCTGGGTGAAGCTGGTCATGCCCTGCTTATCGACTGTCGTGATTTGAGCTACCGTCCGATCCCAATTCCGGCTCAGGCTTGTGTGGTCGTGTGTGACAGTGGTGTGCGGCACCGGCTGGCCGGATCGGAATACAATCAGCGGCGCGCCGGCTGCGAGGAGGCGGTACGCTTGCTCAGACCGGCGCTAGGCAAGATTCAGGCCTTGCGCGATGTGCGTTCAACCGATCTGGCGATGTATGGAAACCTATTACCACCCGATCTCCTGCCTCTGGCACGCCACGTGGTGAGCGAGAATGAGCGTACCCAGGCCGCTGCCGATGCGCTTGCCGCTGGCGATCTGACCAAGATGGGCCAATTGATGGTCGCCTCCCACATCAGTCTCCGTGACGATTACCGGGTCAGTATCGCCGAACTCGATATACTCGTCGAACTGGCGCTGGCTGCACCGGGTTGTTTTGGCAGCCGGATGACCGGCGGTGGCTTCGGTGGCAGCACTGTGTCGCTGGTTGCTGCCGATGCGGTAGACGCATTTGTTGCTGCGATGATTGACGGTTACGCGATCCGTACCGGACGAAAACTACAACCGCTGATTTGCACCGCAGGTTCCGGAGTCTCGTGTGTCTATGCTCATGAGGAGTAATGTATATGCTAGGCCGCTTCTTTACGCCATTATCGGCTGCTTCGGTGCCGCTGATCTACGGTTTGAGTCATCGGGCATTGCTGCGTCGAGGGGCTACCAGCCACGAGCGACGGTTGGCCGGGATACGTGCTCATTATTACGCCATGCCGGCCCGCGGCAGTGGTGATCTGCCGGTATTGTTATTGCACGGGATCGCCGACCGCGCCCAGACTTGGGCGTTTGTGATGCCGCATCTGACGGAGATCGGGCCGGTGTACGCCCTCGATCTGGCCGGTTTCGGTTTAAGTGGCTTTCCGCCGGGTCAGCGTTATGCGACGATCGCGCAGCAGGTGGCATTCGTGCAGGCGATGATCCGCGATGTGATCGGCAAACCAACGTTGCTGGTCGGCAATTCGATGGGTGGCTGGATAGCGATTCGGGTTGCGCTTGACTCGCCAGAACTGGTGGCCGGTCTGGTTCTGCTCGCACCGGGAGGTGCTATTTTGCGCGGACGCGAGTCTTGGGAACCATTCCTGCAAACGGTCAGCCTGGCCGATAGTCGCACGGTGCGCGCCGCGCTGCGTCAGATGTATGGCCGACCACCTCTCCCGCTCTACCTGGCTGGCCATGGGCTACGTTCAATCTTCCGGCGCGATCCAGTTACCCAGTTCATCGCTACACTCAACGAGCGGGATATGCTCTACCCAGAGGATGTGCGGGCGGTCTCGGTACCGACGGCCCTGATTTGGGGCGAAGCCGATCAATTTTTACCTCCAGAATCACGTGATTTCTTCTGTAGCAATCTGCCCAATGCGCAGGTGCTCCTCTTACCCGGCTGTGGTCATATGCCGCAGCAACAGCGTCCACGCCAGGTTGCCGCGTTTATCCGGCGTTTTGCGCAGGGCTTAAGAAGACAAGCACAAACTGGTCACACACATGATACATCACAGACAGAGTGATGAGGCTCACCCAGGATTAGTGCAATCTTGCTATGTTGATCGGATTGCCCCACGCACGACTATTGAGAGTGACGATTGACAACGAAAACAGAACGTATCGTTGCGATGAGGAAGCGACTATGATCGTATCTGGTACTCGCGAAGCACGATTACTTGAAGTACAGCGCATTGATATTCACGGTACGATTTTTTACGATGTAACCTTCCAGCACACCGGTGAAACGCAGACAATCCGTACCCGGATTGGCGCCGAGAGTGTCTATCCCAATCCACAGGCCGGCGATCCGGTGTTGGTGAGCTATGTGATGGGGGTGGTGACGAATATTGCACCACGGCCATAGTCTCTTCATTGTGGCTTCAGCACCTGTGCTACGGAGTACGCTTGGCGGCCCTCACCTTCCCCCCTGGCCCCCTTCCTCTCCCCCACGGGGAGAGGAAGGGGGAGGGTGGAGTAGCTGGCGAAATGTTACCCTTCCCCCCCCCCGCTTGCGGGGGGGGAAGGGGGGGTAGCCCGCCTATCCTTGCCGTTCAGCGTAACGCTCGCTATAATGAACATATCACGCTCGTGTCCACTCATCCAGGAGCCGTTTATGCCGCTTACAATAACGCTCCATCGCACCGCCGTCGACCGCGCTGATGTATACGTGGCCGAGAAGTGCATTGCTTCCTTTGACCCAGCGGCACTGCGTTTTGATCACCCGTTTGTCAGCCAACCCCAACAGGCGAGCGACCCGATTGCATACGGTCAACGATTACTGGCCGCCCTTGGCGGCAATGACCTAAAGCGGATGCTGACCGAGTTGCCGCCTGCGCCCCAGCTCGAGAGCATGATCGCTCTGCACACGACCGACACCGAACTGGCGGCGATTCCCTGGGAGTTTCTGCACAATGGGAATGAGTTTCTCATCACGCGCTACCTGCTGGTACGTGAAGTAGAAGTACCAAACGCCCTCCTTCCTCCGCCACCGCTATCTGATCAACCATGGCGGCTGGTAGCGATAGCGAGCAATCCCTTGCTGAGAGAGGTGTACGACGAGCAGGGAAGGCTATGTGATCGGCAGCTCATGGCGCCCCTGCCGGTAGAGCGTGAACTCGATCTCCTGCGTGACGATCTCCAGAAACAGCGATCGCCCCTGTGCTGGCAGCAGATCGCTCCCACTCGCTCGGCGCTGATTGATGAGCTGGCAACGACCGAGCCGCTCCTCCTTCACTTTGCCGGTCACGGTGCAGTTGTCAATGGAACACCAGTACTGTATTTTGACGACGGGGCTGGGAAGCTCGATCCGCAGACGGCATCTGATCTGGCGAACCATCTGCGCGGGATGGTGATGCTGGCCTTTCTCAATGCCTGCCGCACCGCCGATAGTATCGAGCCAGGGGCGAATCTGGCGCTAACCCTGGTGCAACATGGGATTCCGGTCGTGCTGGGTAATCAGTACCTGGTATTTGACGAAGCGGCGGCACCGGTCGCCCGCACCTTCTACCGGTTTCTGGCTACCGGTCTGCATCCGGCGCAAGCCCTCTATCGGGCGCGTCTCCAGCTTCAGAGTCATCGGCGCAATGATCCGCTGGCGTGGGCTGTACCGGTACTCTACTTGGCGCGGGGCTACCGATGGCCTAAGCCGCCCGTTGGGAACCAACACCAGCCACCACCGCCCATTGAACCACCGCGACCCGCCATCAGCGCCTTGAGCGTCCCCGATTACACGACCGGTGCCTTTGTCGGCCGCCAGCAGGAACTGTACGAGCTAGCCCGGCTCTTCGTTCACGACCAGAAACGAATTGTGACCATTCGTGGCACCGGCGGGATCGGCAAAACGGCGCTGGCGGCAGCGCTGGCCCATCGCTTGCGCTTCTTCTTCGACGACGGCATCGTTGCCCTGAGCCTGGTTCTCCCTGGCGAGCACGCCACCCTCGCTGCCGCGACGGTGCGTCGCCAACTGGCGATGGCGCTCGGTATCGATGTGAAGAACGAAAAGTCCTGGTCTGCTGATGAGCAGGAACAGGAAGACCTGCTGATAACCACAATCTGCGCACGCCGTCGCCTGCTGGTGATCTGGGACAACTACGAGACAGTGCTCTGGCGGTTAGGGCTGGAAACCGTTACCGATGACCTCTCGCCCTTTGCGCCTGAACAGCGCAACGAGGCGGTTGCCGTTCAGCGCCTGGTGCGCAGGCTGGCCGACAGCGGCGCATGGATGCTCTTTACTACCCGTCAGTCGCCGGTGGGACTGCCCGGCGAAGTATACTTCCCACCGATAGCGGAGGGGCAGCAGTTGGCCGGTTTGAACCCGGAAGCTAGTGTTGAACTGATGCGGCGCTGGATCAGCAAACGCACGCCCAGCGCGACGTTTCTCAAGCAACTCGCTGCCGCCCTTGGCCACCACCCATTGGCTATGGTGCTGACGATCAGACGCTGGGATCGCGGGCAAGACACCGAGAACACCTTCCTGGAGCAGTTGGAGCAGGCGTTGGCCGAGGCCAGTGATCCGGCAGCGCCGGTTTACCAGCAGACCTCGGTTGAGATAAGCGTCCGCCTGTCGCTG
>Ga0197142_1002258_pt1 | contig 16967 bp, 12 predicted proteins | sample GBS60_MetaG_FD_148614 | JGI IMG/M metagenome (GOLD analysis project Ga0197142, IMG submission 148614) | Sediment microbial communities from Great Boiling Springs, Gerlach, Nevada, United States - GBS 60_MetaG | ecosystem: Environmental > Aquatic > Thermal springs > Hot (42-90C) > Sediment...
CGACCGATATAACCCAAGTGCAACTGCAAGTCAGTTCCGATGATGGTGCAAGTATGCCTGCCAACACGCGCGTGGCCACCTTCTTACAAGGCACTGATTCAGAGTGGCGAAATCGTGGTGGCTTAATTTCAAGCGTGCCCAGTACAATTACTTCGACGGTCTCTTTCACAAACACGGTTTCTTCGCCGAACAACTGGTATGCGGCATTAGGCACTATAAACATCGGTGATAACCCGCTTCCCGTTGAACTGCTTTCCTTCACCGCCACTTCAACCGCACAAGGTGTGAAACTGGCGTGGGAAACCGCTTCGGAACACGAATCACGCGGCTTCACGCTTCTGCGCCGCAAGCAAGGCGAAACCGATTGGGCAGAAGTCGCTTCGTATCAAACCGATAACGCCTTGCGCTCGCTCAACGCGCTCAATGGGGCATCGTATTCCTTCACCGATAAAGCCTTGTTGGAAGTCGGTAAATCCTACGATTATCAACTGCGTGAAACGGGCTTTGATGGACAAGTGGCGACGCTGGAAACGGTAACGCTCACGGTTCGCTTCAATGTGGCGCGGGCGTTTGAACTGGCGCAAAATTATCCGAATCCGTTCAATCCCACGACGACCATTCGTTATCAGATTCCGACCGCCGAAACGGTGAGTTTGAAAGTGTATGATGTCTTGGGCAAAGAAGTGGCGACATTGGTCAGTGGTCGACAAGAGGCGGGCAATTACGCCGTGCCGTTCAATGCGTCGGGGCTGTCCAGTGGAATGTATTTCTACCGATTGCAAGCGGGCGGTTTTGTGGAAACCAAGAAAATGATGCTTCTAAAATAACACGGTTAGCAAGTTTTAGGTGAGTCTTGGTGGCTGTCTTTTTATTTTTGATTTCGCTTTGCGGCTCTTCTGTTGGTGCATTAGTTGTGGTATTGCTTTTCTCACTTTCTTGATGGATATTTTCGGCTAGTTCAATTTAAAAGGGTGAAAATCATGCACACACTTTTCTTGAAGGCATTTTCTTTATTTTGCTTTGTGGTGCTGGGTTCTGTGGTTTTAGAGGCCCAAAGTCGTCAGCCGCGCACGATTACGACGGCAGTGCCGTTTTTGCTGATTAGTCCAGATTCGCGAGCGGGAGGCATGGGGGAAGCCAATGTTGCGATTGCTGATAATGCGGTGGCGATGTTTTGGAATCCGGCGGGTTTGGGCTTTCAGCGGGGTATGGATGTTTATTTTACGCATGCGAATTGGCTACCGGCGTTCAATGCGGATTTGTTTTACGATAATTTGACCTTGAAACGCTATTTCCCTGGCTATGGCACATTTGGGTTAGGCATTACTTACTTGAATTTAGGGGAGACGGAGGTTCGCACGGCACAGAATGTGGCGGCTGGCACAATTAAGAGTTATGAGTTTGCGATTACAGGTTCATATGGGGTTCAACTGTCGCGCACTTTTGCTGTTGGCACGTCTGTTCGCTTTATTCGGAGTGCGCTGACCAGTGTTGGAGCGGGCAATGAACGGGGGGCGGGCATTGGCACCGCTATTTCCTTTGACCTTGCACTTTTGTGGCGGCCGCAGTTTCAGGGCTATTTCGCTGATAGGTTGAGCTTCGGGCTCAACATTTCCAACATTGGTCCGAAAATGACCTACATTGACGAAGCCCAAGCCGACCCGCTACCGACTAACTTCAAAATTGGGTTTGCTTACAAAATCCTGAACGATAAATACAATTCACTGTCGTTTGCTGCCGATTTCAACAAATTGCTGGTCAACCGCGTTACGCCAATCATTGGCACTGACTCGCTGGGTAATCCAATTTATGGTCGCCCAAGAGTGGATAATGTGTTCAAGGCTATGATTACCTCGTGGGGCGGTAGCGGCGGGGGGTTACGCTCCTTTACCGTTGGGCTGGGCGTAGAGTATTGGTATGGCTCGCCGCAACTGTTGGCGCTTCGTGCTGGCTACTTTTATGAAGACCCTGAATTTGGCGGACGGCGCTACCTGACCTTTGGCGCAGGCATACGCTACTCTGCCTTTGGCGTCGATTTTAGTTATCTGAGTGCGGTTGAAGAAACGCATCCGCTTGATGGCACTGTGCGCCTTTCGCTTGTCTTGAACTTCCCAACCGCTGGACTGAAGAAACCTTAACCGTTCAGTAATCAATTTCCCAGCACTTCTGGAGCTTGAAGCCCTTCAAGCTCTTTTGTTGCGGTTGCAACTTATCTGACTCATCCCATGCGTCTCTTAATTGCGCTACTCTTTGCAGTATTTTTCATACCCAGAAGCTTGGCACAGCCTCAAAAGTTCTGGTTCAACCATCCGCTTTCGTTTGGACATGCTGAACCGCTGGGCGCGCGTTCAATTGGCTTAACGCGTGTGCTTGCGGTTATGGTCGAGTTTCAGCCTGATACGGACCGACGCACCACTGGCACTGGCATCTTCGGCGGATTGGATTACCTTGCTTCACGCGGCGACACGATTTTAGACCCCTACCCGCACGACTTTGGCTACTTCACGCGCAAACTGCAATTTCTCAAACACTACTTTGAAACCACCAGCAACGGACAAAAGCAAATTGCCTTCACGCTCTTGCCGAATGTGTATCGCCTTTCCAAACCGATGGCGCAATACTCGCCGCCGCGCGCCTTGCAAGAATTCACGCGCCTTGCAGACATGGTTCAAGAAACCTGGCGATTGGTCGACTCCACCACCATGGTTGATTTTTCGCAGTATGATTGCTTTATTATTTTTCACGCAGGCGTAGGACGCGACATTGACCTCGTGGCTCTGACAGGCACAGACCCTGCACCTGCTGATCTTCCTTCGCTTACCTTCAAACTGGATGGCTTTCAGCGCATTTTCGGTGCAAATTTTCAAGGCTTTCCCGTGAATAACGGCGCCGCCAGAATTACCAACACGCTGATTATTCCCTCAACCGAAACGCGCGAAATTGACGGCATCGGCGGAAAAGTCTTGCTCGAACTTTCTACCAACGGACTTTTATGCGCCAGTTTTGGCAGTTACTTGGGCTTGCCTGATTTGTTCAACACCGAAACCGGAAGAAGCGGCATTGGCAGATTTGGCTTGATGGACGGTGAAGGCTTCTTCAACTACAACGGCGCTCTTCCGCCCGAACCTTCTGCTTGGGAACGCCTCGCACTCGGCTGGGCAAGGCCGATTGAACTGCAAGGCATCGATACCTTTTTCAAACTCCCTGCGCACAGTCTGCATCAAAATCCTGATTCCGCTATTGTCAAAATTCCCATCACCTCACGCGAATACCTCTTGCTTGAAAATCGGCAACGCAATCCACGTGGCAGCGGCGTTACGCTCACGATTCACCGAAGCGGACAAACCTTTGAGCAAACGTTCTTGCAAGACCAAAATGATTTTCGCTTCGAGAACTTACGCGCCCTTCGTGGTCAAATCATCGCTTCAAACAATTACGATTGGACGCTCCCAACCGCCGAAGTGAATAATGTTCGCTACAACGGCGGCGTTTTGATTTGGCACATCGATGAAGACATTATTGAACAAAACCGTTCGCAAAACCGCATCAATACAGGCAGAATCAAGGGTGTGAAACTTTTGGAAGCCGACGGTTCGGACGACATTGGTCAGGATTACGGCATCACCAGTCCCGGTCTGGGCACGCAGAGCGGCACGGTCTTCGATATGTTTTTCAGAGGCAATATCGCTTTCCCCTATCGCAATGTGATTGACGACAACACCACGCCGAACACGCGCTCAAATCGTGGTGCAACGAGCAAAATTCGCATCTCCAATTTTCCTGCGCCCGCCGCCGTGATGGATTCCATTCGCTTCGAGCGCGGCGATAACCTTGTGCGCGTCTTGAACGGCTTCCCCAAACAACTCGCCGACACTTTCGGCATTCGCACCAGCATTACACTCTCTGACTCACTTTTTCTCAATTCTCGCAACGCGCTGTTCGTTGGTCGCCTTTCCGAGATGCCCTCTCGTCTCGATACCACATTTCACAAAGTCCCTGTTATTTCTGTTTCATCTCAATCGTTGCGAATCGTTGCAACCGCAAATCGGCGGCAACTATCGCTCATCAGAATTAGTGCTAACGGCGACACCACTCGTTTGAGTCAAACCTTCGAGAGCGACATTACCACGCCACCAGTGTTTCTTTTCGGCAACGATAGCGCGGCTGTGGCACTTGGCACGGCTTCAGGCGGTGCGTTTGTGCTTTCGCTTGAGAACTTGCAGCCAATTGCGACGCGCGCATTTGCATCACCAATTGTCGGCTTAAGCGTGCTTCCGTTTTCCACATCGCTTCCAGCGCGTGTGGCCTTTTTTCCCGAAAATCTGTTTGAAGGCACGCGGCTGGTCGCCGCAACAAAGTTCATCAACAAAATTCCGCCTGCGCCTGCCGAGCCGACTGACGAAGAAATTTTAGTTGCACTCTGCGAGGATAAAACACTCCGCATTGTGAGCAATCAAAAACCACCGATTACCGTTCGCTTGCCGATTCGCAATCTTGCTCGAAGTTTGCCTGTAGTGGCTGAACTTGAAAATCGTGGCGAATTGGCGATTGTCTTTACTGCGGACGATAAAATTTTCGCTTACAACCTTCGAGGCTTTCCAATTTCAAACTTCCCGATTTTAACGAACTCACAACAGCCAATTCTATCAAGTCCAATTGTGGCTGATGTTGATGGCGATACCTTTGCCGACCTGATTGTGCAAACACCTGACGGCAGATTAGCGGCATATAACCGCTTCGGAAAAAATCTCTTCACACTTCCACTGGCCGAAGGCACCGAGACAACGCCCACAATGGTGCCCTCGCCAAAAGGTCAAGGATTGCTGTTGTTCAGCGTTGATAAATTTGGACTGCTTTATGGCTATGAACTTCCGAGTGCAACGCGCAACATTGAGTGGAGTTCACTTTACGGCGATAACCTCAACACCAATTCTTATGTGCCGATTCGCACAAGCACTCGGACCACTATCAGCATCAATGAGTTTCTGCCTGAAAAATCTGTGTTTAATTATCCCAATCCCGCCAGCACGGAAACGGTATTTCGATTTTATCTCAAAGAAGCTGGCACGGTTACCATCAAGGTCTTTGATATGACGGGTGCAAAAGTGTGGGAAAGCACCAAGCAAAGCGCAGGCGGATTTGATGATGAAATGTTGTGGAATGTGCGCTCGGTGCAAAGTGGCATCTATTACGCGGTCTTGACAGCCAAATCCACTCGTGGCGAAGAAAAATCCATCAAACTTAAAGTTGCTGTCGTGAAATGAAATTTGCTATTTTGTCCGAAACTTCATCAACATAATCTCAATCGAGCCATGATTACCGCAACGGAACCCATTCCCGACTACAAACTTGAGCGCAGAAAACTGATGCCGAGTTTGAACCACGCTCTCATACAATCTCAACTCATCGGAATTTTGTAGAAGCCGTATCGCAAAGATTTTACCTTTGCAAGGAACTTTCGATTTCACTTGCCGATAAGCCCTTTGTGCCTGACAGTTGCATTTACCCAAAGCGCAAAATTGATTGGCAAATGGTGAAGCCTTTGACAAAACGACAGGCATCAAACTCAATGTCGACGAACTGTTTGCAAACGAATAACTGACGGACTTTCTCTTAACTCTCAATTTATTCTGGACGAATGAAGCCCTATCGAAGTTGTCTGACAAATCTGCACATTTGTAAAGCGGACTGCTGTAAGAACGGGGTCTGGGTGGATATTGAACAAGCCAAAGCGATTGAAGCATATGTCAACGCTCGCCCTGAATTCAGCGACCTGCATGGCAAAACGCTCTTTGCTGAATATGATGAAGACCCTGATTACTTCCCATCGGGCAAGTGCATTGGCACAGCATTAGCCACGCCTGACGGTCCTTGTATTTTTTTGGGTTCAGATTACAAATGTCGCATTTACGAAGTGCGTCCGCATTTCTGCGCCGATTATCCTCTTATGCATCCACTTGCCGACAGCCATATGCCTGTTATGATTGACAACCTGTTCGAGGACGATAAAAATTGCATTTACCACGAACTGCTCTCGGCAACGCTCAAAAGCATTGAGGAAGAGAAAGCCAACAACGCAATAAAACCCACGCCAGATTCGAATGCACGCGCTTAATCCGACAGTTGTGTGATTTCCACAAAGGCTTCTTCGAGTGTCTTTTTCTGCAACGAAAGGTGCGAGAGATAAATGCCTTTTTCAGCCAGAAATTGATTGAGCGTAGCGAGGTTATCGGATTGTAACTCCACGAACACACCTTCGCCCTCGTCCATAATTGAGAGCGTTTCGGGATAGGCCGCCAGTGCGGCTTTCAGCTTTTCAATAGGCTCAGCCTTCAGCAGTGCAATGGGATTGCGACTTACAAGTTCCTTCACATGTCCGCTTTTGAGCAACTTACCATTTTTGATGACAGCCACATGTGAGCACACTTGCTCGACTTCGCTCAAAAGATGACTGGAAAGAAAAATCGTTTTGCCTTCATCGGCAAGGCGTTTAATGATTTGGCGCACGTCGCGAATGCCATCAGGGTCTAAGCCGTTAGTTGGCTCGTCTAAAATGATGAGGTCGGGATTGGCAAGCGTAGCCGCGGCAAGTGCTAGGCGCTGTTTCATGCCAAGTGAATAAGTACGGAACGGACTTTGGGCTCGTGCCGATAAATCCACCAGTTGCAATGCCCTGTAAATGTGTGTGTCATCAACACCTTTGATCTTGGCTACAATTTTCAAATTCTCAATCCCGCTTAAATAAGGATAGAAATTTGGCGTTTCCAGTGTTGCACCGATTCGCAATCGTGCCAAATCTAAATCATCATGCCCAAACAGTTTGATGATGCCACTTGTTCTGCGGATAATACCCAGCAAGAGACCAATGGTCGTGGTCTTGCCGCTTCCGTTCGGGCCTAAGAAGCCGAAAACTTGTCCTTGCTCAACCGAGAAGGAAATGTTATCGATGGCTTTCTTTGTGCCGTAGTGCTTGGTAAGTCCTACGACTTCAATAATCGTCATAGGTCAAAGGATTTTCGCAGTAATCTTCATGGTGATGGGCTCAATTGGGTTATCGCGCGCATCACGCTTGACCAGCGAAATTTTATCCGCCACGTCCATTCCGTCAATCACTTTTCCGAATACTGTGTAGCCGGCTTGCGGAGCATCAAGAAAATCATTATCGGCGAGATTGATGTAGAATTGACTGCCCGAAGAGGCTTTGGCGGGATTGGCATCACGAGCGGCGGCCACAGTGCCACGTTGGTTCTTGTGCTTGAACTCGGGCGGAATGCGTTCTTTGGGACCTCCTGTGCCGTGTAAATGGCGTTTGGACGGGTCACGCGAGAGCGGGTCACCGCCTTGAATCATAAAGCCAGGAATAACACGGTGAAAGGTCGTGCCATCGTAATACTTTTCAGCAACGCGCTGCTTGAAGTTATCACGGTGCAGTGGCGTATCGTCAAAGAGTTCAATCGTGATGTTGCCGAGTGGCGTTTCAATCACAAATTGTTCAGGCATGAGTTCTGTAGTTGAAATTAGTCTATGAGTTTAAACTTCAGTTCAATGCGCGCGTAGGGCATGTTCAGTCCATCACGTGGCAATTTTTCAAATTTATCAACCACATCCATTCCTTCAATGACTTTTCCGAACACCGTATACCTGCCGTTGTAACTGCGATTGTCATTAAGGTTGATGAAGAATTCACTGCCCGAGGATTCACGTTTCGGATTCACATCGTCATCGAGCCTTGCGGCGGCGACCGTGCCGCGTATGTGCGAGTGTTTGATTTCAGCAGGAATAGATTTCGGCGGGAGTGTGTCTAACGCAGAGTTTGGCTTTTCGCGATATTCTGCGCCACCTGTTTGAATAATAAAACCTGGAATAATGCGGTAGAACCACAGCCCATCGTAGTAACCCGCTTTGACCAAACGAATAAAGTTATCGCGATGAAGCGGCGTGTCGTCAAAGAGTTCTATCGTGATGTTGCCCAGTGATGATTGAATTTGCACGCGAGGTTTTGTGGCGTGTAATTCCGTCGTTTCCAACTTTCTTGGACGTGCTTCCTCACAGCCGAGCACACATAGTCCGAAACAACCAACCCAACACAGCACAACCAGCGGCATCGCTTCCAACTTTTATTGTTTCAAGCGTGCCATCATGGCTTCAACATGACGCGCAGCGGCTGATTGCGGATAGTCTTTTTTCAGTTTTTCGTAGACCGCCAGCGCATCGCGCTTTTCGCCCGCTAACTCAAAATTGCGACCTGCGCTTTCCAGATAAATTGGCGCAATTGCATCATGGCGAATGATTTCTGACGCACGGCGAAACATCTGGGCCGCTTTTTTGTATTCCTTTTTCTGCTCATAGCATGCCGCCCGACCAGCCCAGGCCGAACCTTTCACAAGTGGCGCAGAACTCGAAATGCTCTCGAAGACCTGTTCTGCTTCATCGTAGTTGCGCAGTTGAAAGTAAGCATTCGCTAAATATAGTTTAGCTTGTTCGCCCGATGGCGTGTTCGAATAAACCGTTGCAATCTCTTTCAGCCCCATTGTCGTGCTATCCCCCTCAATCGCACCGCTGTAATTACCCGCTTCATACCACTTGATGATGCTTTCCAGCTTACTTGTTGCTTCTTGATTCTTGGCGACCTGTACTTGATGCCAAACAACAGCGCTGATGGTAGCGATTAAAATTGCCCCTAAGGCGAGCAACGCTGCTGTGCGATGTCGCCCGAGAAATACGGTCACTTGGAAGAAAATTTCTGTCAAGAAATCAGATTTTGTCGTGGTTGCCATTGTTGTGTTAAGTTAGAAAGCCAAAATACAAAATCACCTTGAATTTCGAGTTCTGTGCTCGTCTAAACACAAAAAGCCTGTTTCAACAGGCTTTTGTAGGTTGTGTCTATCGGTTTCATTTTTGCAGTTCAAGTTCGTTCGATGGCGCTTCGCTTTTCGCCAGTTCGACTTGAAAAACGAGTTTGTCTTCGTTTGCATCGTAGTCCACTTTCACCGCGCCGCCTTCTTTCAAGTTCGCCCGCAAAATTTCTTCGGCAAGAGGTTCTTCCAGATACTTTTGGATGGTGCGACGAAGCGGACGCGCTCCGTATTGAGCATCGTAGCCTTTATCAGCAAGGAATGCCCTCGCCTCTTCTGAAATTTCCGCCTTGATACCCAAGGCTTTGAAGCGCTCATCTAGCTTGGCCAGCATCACATTCACAATCTGTATCATGTGTCTGCGTTCAAGCGGATGGAAGATAATCACGTCATCGAGACGATTGAGAAATTCAGGGCTAAAGACTCGTTTCAATGCATCTTGTATTGTGGATTTAACTCTGCCGAAGTTTTCAGTTTCGTCACTGATGGTAAAGCCCATGCCTCTAGCCTTGCGCTCGATATCGCGCACCCCAATGTTTGAGGTCATGATGATGACCGTGTTTTTGAAATCGACACGTCGCCCTTGCGAATCGGTTAGAATACCTTCATCTAAGACCTGCAAGAGCATATTGAAGACTTCGGGATGTGCCTTCTCGATTTCATCGAGCAGAACCACGCTGTATGGTCGGCGGCGGACTTTTTCCGTCAGTTCTCCACCTTCTTCAAAGCCGACATAACCAGGCGGCGCACCAACCAATCGCGACACGCTAAATCGTTCCATGAATTCTGACATGTCGACGCGAATCAGCGCATCTTCGCTGTCGAAGAGTGCTCTTGCAAGCGCCTTGGCCAGTTCGGTCTTCCCAACACCCGTCGGTCCCAAGAAGATGAACGAGCCAATCGGACGATTGGGGTCTTTGATGCCCGCACGTGTTCGCTTAATCGCCTTCACTAATTTCTCAATCGCCTCATCTTGTCCGATAACTTGTGCTTTGAGCGTTTGCTCGAGTGTGAGCAGTTTTTGTGCTTCCGTTGCACCGACCTTTGTTACAGGGATGCCGGTCATCATTGAGACAACCGTTGCAACGGTTTCTTCATCAACTTCATAGATTTCGTCGGATGCTTCGAGCCACTTTTTTTGTGCTTCTTTCAACTTGGCTTCAATAAGGTGTTGTTCGTCGCGCAGTCGTGCCGCTTCTTCGAACTTTTGTGCCTTAATGAGTTCAGCTTTTTGCTTCTTGATTTCTTCCAAGCGTTGCTCGGCTTGTATGACTTCTTCGGGAACTTTGAGATTGGCTAATCGAACACGGCTACCTGCTTCGTCGAGTACATCAATGGCTTTGTCAGGGAACTGACGGTCGGTGATGTATCGGTCTGCAAGGCGCACAATGGCCTCAATGGCTTCTTTGGTATAACGCACGCCGTGATGCGCTTCGTATTTACCTTTGATATTGTTAAGAATCTCAATGGTTTCTTCAATAGTGGGCGATTCAATTATGATTTTTTGGAATCGACGCTCAAGTGCGCCATCTTTTTCAATAATCTCGCGATATTCATCGAGTGTGGTGGCTCCAATGCATTGCACTTCGCCGCGTGCCAGTGCGGGCTTGAAGATATTGGCGGCATCCATGGAGCCGGGCGAACTGCCAGCGCCAACAAGAGTATGCAGTTCATCAATAAACAGAATCACATCCTTCGCATTGGCTAACTCCTTAAGCAGCGCTGTCATGCGTTCCTCAAATTGTCCGCGAAACTTCGTGCCAGCGACCATGCTCGTCAGGTCGAGCGCAATCACACGTTTTCCAAACAGCACTGGCGACACTTTACGTTGGATGATTCGCAGTGCAAGCCCTTCAGCGATAGCCGTTTTGCCGACTCCTGGTTCGCCAATCAGCACAGGATTATTTTTCTTGCGACGCGACAGCACTTGAACTACACGTTCAATTTCTCGCTCTCGTCCAATTACAGGGTCAAGCTTGCCTTCCTGTGCGAGTTTGGTCAAGTCGCGCCCAAAGAAATCTAACACAGGCGTTTTAGATTTTGGGCTCGAGGATTGTGCCGTGCCGCGCTGGGTTTCGCGTCGGAGCGGCTGTTCAGGCATTGGCGCACTACCGGCTTCAACAAGGTCGCGCTCCTCGAGCTCGCCCTTTTGCTCACGCGACACATGGTTCATCACTTCATTTTTTACATCCTCATACTGCACTTCATACATGCTAAGCACTTGTGCCGCAAGGTTCTGCGGGTCAGCAAGCAAGGCGAGCAACAGGTGCTCCGTGTCAATCACATTAGACTTTGTGGCCTTGGCTTCAAGGTAAGTGCGCTTTAAGACCATCTCCGCTTGCTTGGTGAGCGGAATGTTTCCAAAGGGTGGCAGACCCGTCGTCGGCGGCGCATTTTGCTCAATGGCCTTGCGCAGTTCATCCAAGTCAATCCCAAAACTCATAAGAATATTCGCCGCATTGCCCCGGTCATGAATCAGCCCCAAAAGCAGATGCTCAGTTCCAATATAGTCATGACCCAGCCGTATGGCTTCGGCTCGACTGTGCCTCAAGGCTGATTGTGCATCAGCAGAAAAATTTGCTTCCATCGCTGTATCCAAGTTGAAAGTTGTTAAAACACAATTTCTTTTTCAATCGAGTATTCCCTTTCGCACTGCCTCACTCTCGCTTACTACACCTGACCACGATGGGCATTCCAATAGCCACATGCTTCAGTTCAAATTGCTATCAAACTTTGTGCCAAATCTTTTTTCTCAGTATCATACCAAAGTTATACGCAAAAACTTCACAAAGCGTTTTCTTTAGCGACAACCCTCAGCACTTTTGTGCATCACACCTTGTCAAACTTGTCGTTTTGAATGGCTGGGGGAACTGACTTTATGACTGACAAAATCGTCACTCTTGTCATCTCTTTTCCGTGCTGGTGTGAAAAATAAAAAAGCCTTGTTACTCAACAAGGCTTTCGGTGTTGTGACCCCAACGAGATTCGAACTCGTCCCGCTTCCTTGAAAGGGAAGTGACCTAACCACTAGTCGATGGGGCCAAAGCGTTCTGACAAATGGTAAAGAACACTTTACGATAGGGCTACAAATATACGACACGTTAATCAAATTTCAAAATACTCTTGCACTTTTTTGCATGCGTTTTTGGGGTGAAAGACGGGACTCGAACCCGCGACCTCCTGAGCCACAATCAGGCGCTCTAACCAGCTGAGCTACAATCACCGTGATGTTATGCTTGTGTGCCTGACTGGAGTCGAACCAGTGACCCACAGCTTAGAAGGCTGTTGCTCTATCCAGCTGAGCTACAGGCACAGATAGTGTCGGGGTGGCGAGACTCGAACTCGCGACCTTCTGCACCCAAAACAGACGCGCTACCAGCTGCGCTACACCCCGAGCGTTCTACAAAAAAGGAAATAAATATACGGCACAACACTTCGTTTTGCAAATCTCTCTTTAACACACTTTTGCGATTGAGGCGCTTGTCCCGTTACTGCCGTTCTGCCATCAACTGCACGAAGTTCTCGAACAAATACTGCGAATCATGCGGCCCAGGCGAGGCTTCTGGGTGATACTGCACTGAAAAAATCGGTAGTTTCTTGTGCCGAAAGCCCTCGACGGTTTGGTCGTAAAGGTTTAAGTGTGTCAGTTCCAATACTTTCGGCATGTTCTTCAACTTCACGGCAAAGCCATGATTTTGAGCCGTGATTTCAATTTTGCCTGTTAGCACATTCTTGACTGGGTGATTGCTTCCATGATGACCGAATTTGAGTTTGTAAGTTTCTGCGCCCAATGCCAGCGCAAGAATCTGATGTCCTAAGCAGATGCCGAAGATGGGAATTTCTCGACCTGTTTTTTTAGGGTTTGTAAGCGTTTTAACGGCTTCGATGGCGTAGCGGACGGCTTTGGGGTCGCCAGGTCCGTTTGAAAGCAAAATTCCATCGGGGTTCATGGCGAGCACTTCTTCGGCCGTGGTTTGTGCAGGCACAACTGTTACTTCGCAGCCAGCTTGCACCAATTTTCGCAGGATATTTTGCTTTATGCCGAAATCGTAAGCCACCACACGGAAGAGCGGTGCTGTGTCTTTGACTGTGAAAGTGTTTCTGCAAGTTACCCTACAGGCTAAATCTTGCCCGCTCATGTTTGGAATGGCTTGGGCTTTTTTGACGAGTATGGCGATGTTGGTCTCTGTTGAAATGATGCCTCGCATGGCGCCTTCTTCACGAAGCATTCGCACCAATCGGCGGGTATCCACACCGCTGATGCCTATGATGCCATGAGCATTCAGGTAGTCTGCAAGCCCGAACTCTGCCCTGAAATAACTATAATACCTTGAGAGCTCTCCAACGATGAGACCTGATGCCCACACTTTTTCTGACTCAACATCATGCCGGTTTGCGCCGTAGTTTCCGATGAGTGGGTATGTCATGCAAACGATTTGTCCGCTGTATGATGGGTCGCTGAGGATTTCTTGGTAACCTGTGTGCGAAGTGTTGAAGACCACTTCGCCCTGTGCTTCGCCCATGTGTCCAAAGGCGATGCCTTCAAAACAGGCACCGTTCTCGAGAACCAGTCTGGCTTTGGTCATGGTAAGCGTCAGGTCGATTCTAACTTTTCACCAGTATCGGCTTTCTCGACGGTTGAGATGGCAGAACGGTCGAATTTGAGTTTTGCCCCGCCTGCATCAATAATGACCGTTTTCTTTTCGTTATTGATTTCAACGATAGTGCCGTGCAAGCCGCCAATGGTGACCACTTTATCGCCTTTTTTCAGCGCATCTAAAAGCTTCTCGCGCTCCTTTTGTTTCTTTTGCTGCGGACGAATCATAAAGAAATAGAAGACCACGATAATCAGTAGGAAAGGGATAAGTTGCACGAGCGGATGAGGCTCTGCTCCATTTTCAGAAGATGGTGGCGCTACCCAGAACAGCAACAAGAAAAGAAGGTTCAGAATCATATGCAGAACAGTTTGGTTAAGAGTGAGCCTACGAAGATACGGCTTTTATCAAGGCTTTTCAATGCCAGTCTGCTTAGGGAACTTAAATTTGCGTGTTGTAAATTTACTTTATTCATTTAAACTTGTTGCCGCTCCACGAATGGGTGTTGTGATTAGTTTGCTCATCATTTTGCTTTGGCTTGTGCATTTTGTGTATCTCATCCAGAACGAATCGCTGACGTTTTCGACACCGATGAGCTACTTGCACTTGGCAGTTCAGGGATACTTGACGACAGGGCTTTTCATTACGGCTCATGATGCCATGCATGGCTCGGTGAGTCGCATTCGTTGGCTTAATCATGGTCTTGGCTATGTTGCGTCTTTTCTTTTTGCGGCGATGAGTTACAGGCGGTTACGTCTCAATCACTTCCAACATCATGCGGCGCCTGCAACGGACACTGACCCCGACTTTAATGTGCATTCACAAAACTTTTGGGTTTGGTTTGGTGCGTTCATTTGGCGTTACAAGACTTGGACGCAAATCGTGATCATGGCAAGCCTTTACAACCTCTTTGAGCATGGGTTTCAGATTTCGGAGACTCGCCTGTGGCTCTTTTGGGTGTTGCCGTGCATTTGGGGGGCTCTGCAATTGTTCTACTTTGGCACATATGTGCCCCATCGCTTGCCGCAAACGCCTGACATGTATCCCTACCATGCGCGCTCACAGCGGCGCAATCACTGGTGGGCTATGCTGTCATGTTACTTCTTTGGTTACCACTGGGAACATCATCACGCCCCTCAAACCGAGTGGTGGCGGCTTTGGAAAATTAAAGATGAACGTGTAAGATAGATTGTGTTTTTGAATTTTGGTGACCTAAACTTTTCAACTGATGATTGAGCACGAAACTCTGCGCGCTGGTATTCTTCTGATTGCTCATGCGGAACTGCAAGATCCCAATTTTCGTCGAACCGTTGTGCTGCTTTGCGAGCACTACGAAGGCGGCTCGTTTGGCTTAATTCTCAATCGCCCGCTCGAATTAAACTTGTCAGAAATTGTCGAGGATGACCTTGGAGCCAATCTCCCGCTCTATTGGGGCGGACCGGTTCAGCCAAATACCCTGCATGTGCTGCATCGTTATGGCAGTCTGGTGAGCGATAGTATCAAGGTTACGGACGGAGTTTATTGGGGCGGCGATTACGAGCAGGTTAAGTCGTTGCTTCAAACCGGTCGAGTTGACCCACAAGGCTTCAAGTTCTTTATGGGCTATTCGGGCTGGGGCGAAGGACAGCTGGAAAGCGAGATGGAAGGACATTCGTGGTATCTATTTCCTGCAGATGAATACATTGTCTTCGAAGAAGATGCTTCGCGCATGTGGAGCCGTGTGCTACGAAAAAAAGGTGGTCCATATGCAATTGTCGCAATGTTTCCCCAAGACCCGCAGTTGAATTAAAGGTCTTGTTATTGTCTTAAGTTTTTCGTAGACTTGTCCAACACTTGCAGCCTAAAACGGAGGAATCGCCTAATTGGTATGGCAGCAGTCTTGAAAACTGCCGGGCGCAAGCCTGTGGGGGTTCGAGTCCCCCTTCCTCCGCCCTTTTTCCCACAAATTTCACCAAAACAATTCCTAAACCTAAATCCTTGAAATTCTGCAAATAAACGCACTTTTCAGCCCTTACCCTTGACCCTTGAAACAGTTGCAAAACACCACTTTTACTCTTAAATTGGTGTCAAATTGGTGCCAAAACGGAGTTAAATTGGCACACGATTGGCACATTGTTACACGCATACGACCATAAAGACAGCCAACTCCCTTTCTTGCTACTTGCTTCACCACAAGCAGTGGAAGCATGTCCATCGTGCCGTATCTCAACGCCTTTCCAAACTAATAGAGCCGAGCGGAGAAGCCCCGCTCATTGTTGCTTTCACCCCGCCGCACCTATCAAAGCGTAAACACCTTCGTGCATTCCTCGCCAAATTGACTAATGAGCCGCACCGCAATCCGCTGACCGCTCCGCTTCACCTCAATCGGATGCGACACATACCCATACAAACGCTCAAAGGCTTCTTCCTGAATCTCAATTTTCAACGTCTTCTCGACTTTCTTCTTGGTTTTCTCTTTGGCAAGACTTTCCAGCCCTTTTCTCCATTTTTCAAACTCGTCTTTCTCGCCACCGCAAAAGAATACCTGCTTCACCACAAAATTGCTACCATCGTAGTCATCATCGACCATCCAATAGGCAATCTCCGAGACATTGCGGGCTTTGACTTCGTCTTTAATCGGGTCGTAAATATCTAAGCCCTGAACTTCTACCGTAACCATGTTGCCTTTCCTGTGCAAGGCAATATCTGGCTCACCAATCGTCACAAAACTTGCCGCCGACTTGGCTGGCTTCTTTTTTAACCCCTCTTGCAATAAATCATCATGCATGCGCGCTTTCGTTACTTCAAACTTGCCCATGCTCATCGTCTGCGTCCCGCCTTCAATATCGCTCTCAAAACTAAATCCCAAGATAATCAACCATTGCGCATCGCCCCGATTTCTACACTCCTTTATCGCTTCATTGACCGCACTTTTACTCACCGTGCTAAACTTCGGTCCAATATGAATGTAGGCTTTCTTCTCGCCCGTCGCATCACGATAAAACCCCTCGGCATGCAAATATGGATGCGCAAGCAACTCTACCCTTGAAAACTTCACGTGCTCATCTTTTCTCCCGTTCTTAATGCCCGCACTCTCCAAGTGCGCCTTTACAACTTCTGCAAACGCCGCCTCATCATAACCTTGCGACTCTGCCTCTAATTCATCAACAGGAATAGGCTCAAAATTTTGTAAGGTTTCGACCGTGAAAGGACCACACACCCGTAGTTTCTTTTTATCCTCGTAAGGCTTGTCGTAAAGCGTTTCCGTCTCAGGCGGCTCATCGTTGGCAAGGCTTTTTAACGTAATGTGCGGCACTTCCTCATAAACAAACCCCTGACGAATATCATGCGTTTTTTCGCTGTCGCTTTTTTCAATAATTTTTTTCTTGATTTTGCCATCTTTCTCCTCTTTCTCCACAATGACATCGCTGTAAAGATAGTAGTAGGGAAAAACCGCTGTCATTAGGCGTTGCTTGGCAATGTGAATGGCAATCCGACTCGTATCAATCGTTATCCAACGCCTGCCCCATTGCTCGGC
>Ga0197142_1002259_pt1 | contig 16964 bp, 13 predicted proteins | sample GBS60_MetaG_FD_148614 | JGI IMG/M metagenome (GOLD analysis project Ga0197142, IMG submission 148614) | Sediment microbial communities from Great Boiling Springs, Gerlach, Nevada, United States - GBS 60_MetaG | ecosystem: Environmental > Aquatic > Thermal springs > Hot (42-90C) > Sediment...
CGCGCCAGTTCGCGCCATCCGCGCTCGAAGTATCGTCCAGACGTAAGCACTGCCAGGCGCGGCGCATTGCCATACGCCACCTGCATGCGGCGCGCCCGCAAGACTGGACCGATGCTGAAATCGGCGGGAAGATACCCGGCATCGAACAACTCGATGAACAGATCGCGATCAATAGCGAAATTACTGCCGCGAATCGTTGGGATCCCCAGCACCTGTCGCTTGAACCAGCGCGTCAGATGATGGATGACGACGCGCGCCTGCGTTGCGGAGTCGTTGTTCAGATCGCAAAAGTTGACCGGGGTGTACGCAGCGCGAGCGCCCGCAGAAAACTGCTGCACATACCAGTCCAGCAGCGTTGTTGGGTCTGGCACGCGGCAATCGGCATCGAAGTGGATCGTCAACTGCGATGCCGCAACCCGTGCGCCATGCACACGCGCCGTCACCGCCACCCGAATGCCGGGCAGGCGCACGTCCGGCTGACTGACAACCCGTATTCCTGCCTGCTCAAAAGCGGCAAGCGAGGGAGGAGCCTCCGCCGGGTAATTGTTGACCATGACAATGATCTCAAAGGTGTGCCGACCGTGGTAGGCGAGGAGATCATTGATGACCACCCACACACGCTCCAGGTCGGATTGCGCATTGACCGGAATGATGATCGAACCGTCAGGCTGACGTGACCGATCGCCCCGTACCGCGTGCATCCTGGCAGACCAGATAGTTTCCAGAGGTGATGCGATGGTATCCATAGAAGCGTTCACAAAATAAGAGTATGTATCAGTAACAACCGTCACAATATTGCCTGCCGGGACTGTGCTCCGGCGATGATCTGTGCACGCCACAGAGTTTCTTAATTACATATGGAGCGCTGTAGAAGGTAGACCGGGCAACACTGCTGATCTGGACGTAGTTTGTGGTTATAGCGTATACGACAAAGAGAAGTAAGTGATGACAGTCTGGCGCATTGGGATGAAAATCCGTTTAACAATCGCGCCCTTGACACGCCTGCTGCAATGCGGCACGATAACACCGCACGACTGCTGCCGTCATAAGGAGATACCTCGTGATTACATCGACGCTTCTTGAGGAGATTTATGAACAGCCCACAACGCTGCGTCGGCTCATCGATGCTGAAATGGAACCGATGATCCGATTAGCGCAGGCGCTTCACGCTCGCGACTTCCGGTACGTCGTCATTGCTGCGCGTGGAACGTCGGACAATGCAGCGCGCTACGCGCAGTATCTCATCGGAGCGACTCTGGGAATGCCGGTTGCGCTGGCGACCCCTTCGCTCCACACACGCTACGGGGTGCATCTGCGTTTCGATGGCGCCCTGGTCATTGGCATCTCGCAATCAGGGGCATCTCCCGACATCTGCGCTGTCGTAAGCGATGCCCGTCGCAGCGGAGCGCCGACGATAGCGATCACCAATCATCCGGAGTCACCACTGGCACAGGCTGCTGAATTTGTGGTTCCGATCCATGCCGGGATTGAACGGAGTATTGCCGCAACCAAGACGTATACCGCGCAACTGGCGGCGCTGGCGATGCTGACGCTCAGTCTCGCAAACGACACCGCCGGTCTCGCAATGCTGGCGACAATCCCCGATGCAATGGAAGCGACCCTTGCGCTTGATGAACGTATGCGTGAGATCGCTGGCGAGATGGCAGGTGCGACCGCTGCCATCACCATCGGGCGCGGCTACCACTACGCAACTGCGTGGGAGATCGCGCTCAAACTAAAGGAACTGACCCGTATTGTGGCAGAACCGTACTCGGCGGCAGACTTTCAGCATGGACCGATTGCCCTGGTGCACGAAGGTATTCCGATCGTGCTGATAGCAACGCAGGGCGCTGTCGCCGACGACCTTGCTGCGCTGGCGTTGCGCCTGCGGAACCTCGGCGCACATCTGACTGCGATCAGTGACGTATCTATCATTCTGGAAACAGCCGACCGACCGGCGTCGCTTCCGGCCAGCGTCGAGGAGCGTTTTGCGCCGATGACCGCTGTAATTGCCGGGCAGTTGCTCGCCTTTCACCTGACGCATGCGCGGGGGCTCGATCCAGATCGACCGCACGGACTGCGCAAGGTGACCGAAACGCGGTAAAACAGGAGGAAAGCGACACCGGACAAAAACCAGGCGCGCAGGCATCCGCCTGCGCGCCCGACATCTGGTTTGAAGCGCTGCATCAAGGCGAGACGGTCATCACACCCTTCATGCCGCCAGCGTAGTGCGCGGGGTACGTGCAGATGTAGAGATACGTGCCGGGAGCGGGAGCAGTGAACGTGATTGTCTCACTGCCGCCAGGACCGAGCATCTTCGTCGCTGCAATAATATTGGTGCGATCAGCCGGCAGGAAGTCCGGCGGACCGGCGTTGATTGCTTCTTCATCAACTTTGGCAGCCACATCCTCACCGCCCTTGACAATAACGATGTTGTGCTGCTGCGCCGTTGAGACGTTCTTGAACGTCAGCGTGATCGTCTGACCGGTTGGAACGGTGAACTCTTTTTTATCATACGCCAGATTTTCACCATCAGACGCGATCTCGATCGTCGTGCTTGCACCGCCGCCACCGCCACCGCCGCCGCCACCGCCGCATGCAGCGAGCGCGAACGCGGCAACCAGCGCAACCATCAGCATCCATACAGGCTTCTGCATCTTCATACTGGACCCTTTCACTGTTTCAGGTGAACGTGTGTATTTTATCACGATCTTGAAGGTTGTCAATCGATACTACGCTGGCATGCGGCAAAAGGATGTGGTGATTGCTACTGCGAAGGCTCGGGTTTTGTCTCCTGATCTACCGATGCGCTTTTGAGCAATGCCTCCCGGAATGTCTCGACAAATTCGCGTGGACGAGCGGGGCTGATGATCAGCGAGGGCGCATCGTAGCGTGCCACGGCCACCAGGCGCTCACGGTTCGTCGCTGCGAAAAAGACGTTGCCGTATGGATCGAGGTGAAACGGGCCGTGATACCCGAACACGCCAGCATTGAACGACCATCGCAAGCCGAAGCGCGGCACATCCGCCAGTGCGCTTGCGAATGAGACTCCCATGATCTGCTTGAACGGAATACGCAGTGCGCGCGCCCAACGCCGCCGCACAACCAGCGTATCACCGGTCACAACATACGCGACCGGCTGGACGGCGTAGTTGAGGGTCAACCACACCGCAAGCGTCAACGCAATCGCTATGGTGATAATTGTCCCGGTCAGCGCGACGCCGGCAACCAGCAGACCACTGAGGTAGAGAAACAGCGCCGGGAGCATCAGGATGCCGCCAAGCATTGCAACTCCATTGGTGATGCGCACAGCGTAGGAATCGAGCGCCGCCGCGTTGAATGATGTCTCCATGTGCAAAAACCCTGACTTTAGTACTTCTTGTGCATGTGCCTCTGGTATGGTATACCAGAAGTATACGTCAAGTCGTGCCCTGGTCTGCATTGTTGCGCTGCGCTCGCCAGGAAGCGACGCTCACCATTCTGAGACGCTATGTCGCCTGAACGAATCATCCCTTCTTCCAGGAACCCGATCTTTCGGTTGCCGATGCCGGACCAGGGGTTGCATCGCCCGACGCTTGCTGCGCTGGGTGTTCTTCTGGTTCTCAACAGTGTCGCACTCGCAACTCGACCACCCCGCCTGTCGGTTGAAACATTCGTGACCGGCGCTGCCATCACGATTCTGGTGTTGCTGGGTGACCGATTCGCAGTGCACAGACCGGAAGGCTCGCGCCTGACGCTGGCGCCGGTTGTGCTTGCGAGCGCAACGCTGCTGGCAGACTGGTCGCTTGTGTTGATCGCTGCGTTGATCGGCGGTCTTTTCCAGATGTCGGTCTCCTCAGGGCGTCAGATCATTCGCCTGATTACTGTTCGCTCATTGATCGCCAGCGGCAGTGCGCTGATCGCTCTGGGCGTCCCAATAGCGCCGCTTTTCGTGTGGTCGTTGGCGCTGGCGCTGTTGATCGTTCTCGGGTACGTACTGGAAACGCTCGTTGATTCGATAGACACCGATGGAAGGCAGATACGCTGGCACGATGCAATCGGATCGCTCCGCTGGTACATCCCCGCCATGATGCTGATCAGCGCCTTGTTTGCCGCATTCCGCGACTCGGCGACCGCAGTGTTGCCCTTTGCACTGGCACTACTGGGATGTCTCCAGATCCTGGCGCACATCCAGACGCAGCAACATCGTACCCTTGCCGAATTGACCAGCCTGCGCGAACAACTTGGCGCCCGCACAGAACGCCTCGAGCGATTGCAGGCGCTGACGACGGCGATGCTCGCCACCCTCGATGATCGTCGCCAGTTCCACATGCTCTGCGAGCGTCTCGCGGCGCTGCTCGACGCCGAAGCTGGCTGGATCACACTCTACGATCAGGATGGATTGCGTGTTCCGGCAGTCCATGGATTAACCGTTCGTCATGCTGAGTCCGCTCAGGTTGACCGGGCGCGCTACGATGAGATTATTCAGCGAGGTCAGATTGTGCTGATCGCCGACGAACGCGCTCAGCAACTGGCGCCAGTGATCGATTCCGACGATCCGATCCGCTGGTCGACGCTGCTGGTCATCCCGCTGACGACCGATCACGGTGCAATTGGTGCAATTTGCCTGGCATTTGAACAGTTGCGCGGTCTCGATATCGAAGATCGCCGGATTCTTACCTCGTTCGCCCGTCAGGCAGCAGTGGCGATCGAGAACACGCGTCTCTTCAGCGAGTTGCGCCAGAAACAGGCGGAACTGATCCAGTCGTCGAAACTGGCTGCGGTTGGGACATTCGCCGCCGGTATCGGGCATGAGTTCAACAATCTGCTCGGCGGCATGCTCGGCTATGCAGAACTCGGTCGCAGCGCCAGCGATAGCGCCGAAAAGGATCAGGCGCTCGATGTGATCCGACAGGCATGCCAGCGTGGGCGAAGCATTACGCGTGGTTTGCTCACCTTTGCGCGACGTAGTGAGCATCGTCGTGACATCCACCACCTCGCCGATGTGATTGCCGAAACGTTGACCCTCGTCGAGATCGACCTGCGGAAACTCAATATCACACTGGAGCGCGTCATCGAACCGACGCCAGCAATCTTGTGCGACAGCGGGCAGATTGCACAGGTGCTCCTGAATCTGATCACGAATGCTCGCGATGCTATCGGGCGTGACGGTGGAACGATCACGGTGTCGCTCCGTCAGTGTGGCGCGTATGTCGAACTCAGCGTCAGCGATACCGGCGCGGGTATCCCCGAACACGTGCGTGACCGGATTTTTGAGCCGTTTGTCACGACGAAGGGTGCGCTCGGTACAAGCAACACACCCGGCACTGGTCTGGGGCTATCGGTGTCATATGGCATCGTGAAGGATCACGGGGGCGACATCCGCTTTGAGACGGAGATCGGCGTTGGAACGACCATGATGGTGCGTCTGCCGATCAATCCGCCATCCTGACAGCGGTGCACGCTTACTTCAGTTCCGGCAGTTCGATCGGGTCTTCACGCGGTTCGCATACGCCACAGTAGAGCGCGCGCGTCGTGACAATCGCCCGTGGCACGTCGCGGTCGTCACGATAGACGGCAACAATGTGAGGCATCTCGCGCGCACAGTCCTTGCAGAGCGCTCGTCCGCAAAAGATGCATATGCCATGCGCCGGTCGTTCACAGTGCCAGCAATTCACGCCAGTCCTCCTCTCGATGTCGATAGGGCTTGCTCTCTCGATTGTACTGGAGAATAATGGTCTGGGTAAATGTTCGCATTTCTCCTGGGAACGAGGGCATCTTGCCCTCGGAGACGCGACGAGTGCGGAATGCCTCCGCTCCAGGGCATGTGTGTTACCCAGGTGTGAACACTTATCTGTCGCATTGCACCGACTGCGGCGCTGTGGTAAGATGCCGTAGAAGTTTGTGCGTCTGAGGCTGCCCTGTGGATCCGGTCGAACCGTCGCCCAACAAATCGCCAGTGCGTATGCCGATCCTTCGTATCTCGCGTGATACCGCGATCCTGCTGGCATCGCTCATCTTTCTCGCCTGCGCTATTCTGCTGGCGGTGCTGTTCCCGCCTTCCGGCAGTGAACTGGCGCGCGCCTTGACTCCGGTCGCAACGATAGCCCAGGCGACTGCCATCGTCGTCGAACCGGCGCAACTGGTGTCTCCAGTCCCAACGCTTCTGCCAACCGATGTCGTCCTGCCGTCAACAGATCAGCAACCGTATCCGCCTCCCGCAGCAACGCTGCCGGTCACGGCATTCTCGCCCACGCCAGAACCGACGCCTGCGATAGCATTCTCTCCCACGCCGGAATTGCCGATACCGACGGTCGCATCTGAGTCGGCAGGCATGGCTCCGACCGCACCGCTCGCACAGGCGCCAACGCTCGAACCAACGCTTCCACCGCCAATCGTCGTCCAACCAACGCCAGAACCGCCTGCGCCAACGCAACCGGTCGAGACCCAACCCCTGCCGCCGACTCAACCGCCTGCGCCGCGCCCTACCCGTCCTCCGCCTACCGCGACCCCGGTTCCGATCGACATCATCCGAACCACAACCTACTGGACGCTTGCCCAGAGCCCGATCACGCTACGACGCGATACACTGGTGGCATCCGGCGCCGGTCTGATCATCGAACCGGGCGTTGAGGTGCGCATCCCTCCCGGCATTGCGCTGTACGTCGATGGTCGGCTGTATGCCCTGGGTCAGGCGGATCGCCCGGTGCGCTTCACCGGCGCAAGTTTGCCGCGCTGGGAAGGCATCTTTGGGCGACCCGGCAGCGACATTGTGCTGGAACACGTGGAAGTGCGCGGCGGCGGCGCAGGGGGAACGGTTCTCGCATCAGACCGCGGCGGGTTGACGATCCGTTCGAGCCGCATCGTCGATAATGGCGGTCATGTGCGGGTGGCGGGCAGAGGCTTCGAACTGCGTGACAGCGAGATCACCGGCAATGATCTGCCCTACGGCGCTGCCGTCGAAATCGTGTATGAGAACGGCGGTACGGCAACGCTAATCGGCAATCGTATCGGCGGCAACCGTATGGCTTTCGGATCGCCCAATGTCCGGATCACCAATCTCAACCCCAATGATACGGTCATCCTTGATGTCCAGCGCAATCTGCTGGTCGGGCAGGATGGTCCCAATCTCACCCTGGAAACAAACGGTCTGTTGCAGGGATCGATTGTATGCAACGGACTCATCGGCGGTTCGAATGGATTGAGCCTGCTCAGCACGCTGCCACAGTCGCCAGGACTGCCACAGTTAACGATTCGCGACAATGCCATCGAGAAGCACACGCCGCCGATCATCCCGATCTATCTGCAACGCGGCATCGGGCGCGGCGCTACCAGTGATGTGACAATCGATATGCGCGGCAACTGGTGGGGCGCTGCGGAAGGTCCCTACGAACCGGACAGACACGCCGATGGGCGTGGCGACGCTCCTGGCGATCTGGTGCAGTTCGACCCATGGTTGACTGAACGCCCGCCCTGTGCTCCTGCCCAATAACCGGCGACCGTCATGCCTGTTCCAGCCATCGATGCCATTATGACCGGCGCTATTGACGGGCGCATCTTTCCCGGCGCGGTCGTCCTGGTTGCGCGTGATGCGGAGATTCTCCACGTTGCTGCGTATGGAACGATGACCTACGATCCACCCGGCAACAATCCCGTCACGCCAGCAACCATCTACGATATTGCGTCATTGACCAAAATGTTCACTGCAACGGCGGCGCTGCGTCTGTACGACAAAGGGAAGATCGATCTGGCAGCGCCGGTTCAGGCGTATCTGCCGCACGTTCGTGCGCGTGACGTTACCGTCTGGCATTTGCTGACCCACACATCGGGACTCGACCTGCGCCTTTCGACGCTCCGTCACGCGGGGCGCGAGGGGTTGCTGGCGGCGGTCTACGACGCGCTGCCCGCCCGTCCGCCCGGCAGCAGCGTCGCCTACACCAACATCAATTCGTTGTTGCTGGGTGAAATCATCACTGCCGTGTATGGTCAACCGCTCGACAGAGCCATCGACGAACTGGTCTGCCGACCCCTGGGACTGCAACGCACTGGCTTCCGCCCCGATCCTGCGCTGATCGCGCATATTGCACCAACCGAGTTTGATGGGGAATGGCGTGGCTGCCTGGTGCACGGCGTCGTTCACGATGAAAGCGCGTATGCACTCGGAGGCATCGCCGGGCATGCCGGTCTCTTCAGCACTGCCGGTGATCTCTGGACATTTTGCCGCGCCTGGTTGCCTGCCGGGAGCGATCATTACCCGACGCCGCTCCTGAACCCGACGACCCTGACCCTGGCGATAACCAATCAGACGCCAGGACTGGCGCAGGCGTGTGGTCTCGGATGGATGATTGATCGTCCGAACTTCATGGGACCGACGCCCCGCGGCAGTTACGGTCACACCGGTTTCACCGGACCGGCGCTGGTTATTGTCCCCCGTGATCGTCTGATCATCATCGTGCTGAGCAACCGGGTCCACCCGCAGCGCAGCGCGCCACGTCACCACGCCGTTACTGCCGCGATTGTCACCGCAGCGCTCAACAGCATACCGACGCGGGATTCCCTGCCTGGTCCTGTGACGTAGAGTCGGATGATAGAGTACGTACACCGGTCGGAACAGGCGCATAATAGTAGAGCAGTGAGCCTTATCAGGGCGTCATTGTGGGAAGATTGGCTATTAAGCAGGGTTTACAAAGCAACACAGTATGATATGATTGGAACGATCATCGTCGTTTCCACACGTGAGTGGAAAGAGCGGATGCTATGGCAGTTACGCGCATTCTTATTGCTGAAGACAACGACCTGGTCGCGCTCACGCTGGAAGAGCAACTGAAAGGGCTTGGCTACGATGTCATCGGCATCGCCCGCACCGGCGCCGAAGCCATTGATCTTGCAGCGCGCCTGGGACCGGATCTGATCATGATGGATATTCGCATGCCGGAAATGGAAGGGACGGAAGCGGCGGCGCGGATCAATCAGCAGCGCCCGACTCCCATCCTGATGCTCACTGCGTATACCGACAGAGAAACCATTCGCAAAGCGGAGCAGGCTGGAGCGCTTGGCTACCTGGTCAAACCGGTCAACGAAGCGGAACTGTCACCGGCAATCAACATTGCACTGGCGCGTTTCCGCGAATTGCAGGCGTTGCGTGCGCAGGTGCACGAACTGGAAGAATCGCTCGAAGCGCGCAAATTGATCGAGCGCGCCAAAGGCATTCTGATGCAACGTCTGGGGTTGAGCGAGCGCGACGCCTACGAACGACTGCGGCAGCGCGCGCGCGACAAACGCGCCAAGATGAAAGATATTGCCCAGGCGATCATCGAAGCCGAAGAACTGCTGGGTTCTGGATCGTGACAGTTGACACCTTCGCCGGGGTATGGTATAGTCGCAGCATCAACACCTGAGACGAATGAGATAGCACCGGTTATGCAATCGCGAAGCGCCTATTACTTCTGGTTCTGGTATTTTGCCAGCTCACCAAGAGACTGGTTGCTTCGCGTTGGATGACGTTTAGGATACTGGAACTCAGAAGGCGTGGAGCAACAGGCTCCACGCCTTCTTGATTTTTCAGGGAGCAACGTATGACGATCGTCTGTCGTGGCATTCGCGGCGCAACCACCTGTGACGAAAACACGCGCGAGGCGATCCTCGAAGCAACACGTGACCTGTTGCAGCGCATCATTGCCGCAAACGGCGTGCGTCCAGATGACATCGCCAGCGCCATCTTCAGCACCACGCCCGACCTGACTGCGGAATTCCCGGCAGTTGCCGCGCGTGAACTCGGCTGGCTCGACACCGCGCTGCTCTGCACGCACGAAATGGCGGTTCCCGGCAGTCTGCCACGCTGCATTCGCGTGCTGATCCACTGGAATACCACGCGGCGGGCGGAAGAAATCGTTCATGTGTACATTCGTGGCGCACATACGTTGCGTCCCGATCGGAGCGCGATCCAGGCGCTGGCAGAACCATCGGGACAATGAAACAGCGGTGGAGTTTCCTCCGCTGTTTTTTTATGGACATCAGGGTGAGCAGGTCGAGAGGCGCAAGCCACAGAACAGGCAGGGCACGTAGGGGTTAAGAAACGAGACAAGTCGGTCTATTCTGCACGAGCTACCGGAAGGAGCATGCCATGACCACGCTAGAACTCGATGTCATCGTCCGGCCGCGCCTGCGCCTGGCGCTGCCGCCTGAACATCGTTCATCGTTCATTGAACAACTGTTGCCGCTAGCAAAGGAGAATGTGTCCATGATCGTCGTCATGCGGAGCACCGCGACCGAAGAGGAGTTGAACGCAGTCCTGACGCGCATCCAGGAGCACGGTCTCAAGGGGAGCGTCACCTACGGTGAGGAGCGGAACATCGTTGGCGTCATCGGAGCAGCGATTCCGCCGACGTTGCGCGAAGAACTCGAGCGCTTTCCGGGCGTCCAGGAAGCAGTGCGCATCACGCGACCGTATAAACTGGCTGCGCGTGAGTTCCACCCTCCGGATACCATCGTCCAGGTCGGCGATGTCGCCGTTGGCGGAGGTTCGTTCGTGGTGATTGCCGGACCATGCGCTGTTGAAAGCGAAGCGCAGATTATGGCGACTGCGTTCGCAGTGCGCGAGGCGGGCGCTCACATGCTGCGCGGCGGCGCCTTCAAACCGCGATCTTCCCCCTACACCTTCCGTGGTTTGGGCGAGGAGGGGTTACGACTGCTGGCGCTGGCGCGCGCCGAAACAGGATTGCCCATCGTGACGGAAGTGATGACGCCGACCGATGTCGAACTGGTGGCGCGCTATGCCGACGTGCTCCAGATTGGAGCGCGCAATATGCAAAACTTTCAGTTGCTGGAAGAAGCCGGTCGCAGCGGAAAACCGGTACTGCTCAAACGCGGAATGTCGGCGACGATCGAGGAATGGCTGCTCTCTGCCGAATACATCATTGCGCAGGGCAACCCGAACGTCATTCTCTGCGAACGCGGCATTCGCACATTCGAGACGGCGACGCGCAACACGATGGACCTGAACGCCGTGGCGCTCGCCAAACGCCGCAGTCACCTGCCGGTGATTGCCGATCCGTCGCATGGCACGGGCAAGTGGTACCTGGTGCCGCCGCTTGCGCTGGCATCACTCGCCGCTGGCGCCGATGGCGTCATGATCGAAGTGCATCCCGATCCGGATCGCGCAACCTCGGACGGCGGACAGTCGCTCACATGCGAAAACTTTGCCGCATTGATGCCGCAGATGACCGCGCTTGCCGGGTTGCTTGGACGGAAGAGTCACATGTTGGTTGCACATTGATGCGCGGCTGAATGAAGCGGACGCCTGCCCGCCTGGAAGGACTGCAGCGCTGCACCTCTCCAGGTAGGCGGGCGAAGGTGGTATAATGGCAGAGGTTACGACCATCATGGTTGGAGATACGTTCTCGTGAGCAATCGGTCTACGCCCCGGCATAAACCGGCACTGACGCTGGCACTGCTCGGAACGCTTCTGGCGATTGTGGTTGGTGTGCCCCTCACCATTGTTCGCGCCCAACAGGTTATTCAACTCGCCCAGATCGGACCACCGCCACAGGGTGATGTTGGTTCGATCATCACCCTGACGTTCCAACTTACGAACAATATCAACGACGCCACCTCCGCCAGTCCGAATACGTCGTTCACGATCACAACAGCGAATGTTCCGTCCGGCGTGACGGTGAGTTCACCAGGTGCTATTCAACTGGCAAATAATGTGCCCGGCGGTACGAGCACAACGTTTACCCTGCAATTGAGCATTGGTAGCACCGCCGTACCGGGAACCTATAACAACCTGCTGGTAACGGCAGCCGGCTCGTACAACTCGACGTCCGGCGTGCGCAATGTGAGTACCAACACCTTTGGCACGTTTGTGATTACTGTAGGCGGGGCAACTGCCACACCCACGCTGTCGCCGACAGTGTCGCCGACGCCGACGCGCACGCCGGGTCCGACGCCAACGCCCGGACCTGTATGCCCGGAAGGTGCGCGCGATCCGGGTAACGATCTCGGCAGCGCACGTCTGGTGCTGATCGACTCACCGGTCACCCATGGCATCTGTGAGATTGGTGATGAGGACTGGTTCCGCTTTGGCGGGGTCGGCGGCAAGGTTTACACGATCGACATTGAGCGTATGGATGCCGGTCTCGATCTGTCGCTCGAACTGTACGATGAGAACGGTCAACGTCTGGCGTTCAACGATGACTTCTTCAACCGCGACCCGGCTCGCCCCGACCCGAAGGACATCAAGCCGCGCATTCAGTCGTGGCGCGCGCCGCGCGATGGGATCTACTATGTTCGTGTGCGCGATACGCTGAGCATCGGCGGCGGCAATCGCACCTATGTCTTTGTCGTCCGTTCGGAGAGTTATGGTCCGACGCCTGTGGTGGTCGGCGAAGTTTGCCGCGATCTGTACGAAGACGATGGCTTGCCGGAGCAGGCGAAACTGATCCTGCCGAACGAAATTCAACCAGAGCGCCGGCTCTGTCCGACAGGTGACGCCGATTGGGTCAGGTTCTTCGGGAAAGCGGGCAAAGTCTACTACATCTACACCGATACGCGCCCCTACCGTAACACACCGGATTTCAACAATCAAACCCAGGCGGGCGCCGATACGGTGATGTATTTGTTCGACCGTGATGGCGGTCGTCTCCTTGACTTCAGCGACGATATTGCTGGATCGCTCGATTCGCAGATCCGCTTTGTGCCGCGGGTAGATGGGTTCTACTATGTTCAGATCAAGAACAACGGCGATCTCGGCAATCAGTTCATCCGCTACGACCTGATCCTGCAACTATGCATTCCAGATGAAGAGTGCGGGCGTGCGCCGCAGCCCGCTGTGCTGCCTTCTCCCGCATCGCCGACACCAACGGTGGCGCCATTCTCTGATCGCACACCGACTCCGACCGGAACCCCGGCGCCGGGCGCCTTTGAAGGTGATACGCCCAACGGCGCTGAAGACGGATCAACGCGCGCGTTGCTCAACGGTCCGCTGGTCGGTTTTGCCGATGTAGCGTTCGACCAACTCTGGCAGCGCACGGATCGGGTCGTTGCCAGCGGTAGAGTACAGCGCAGCTGGCTCTGGGGACCGCGTGGCTTGATGGCGCGCGCCGAGCAGTATCAGCAGGCGGCAAGCGGCTTGCGGCAGGTGCAGTATTTCGATAAGGGACGCATGGAACTGAACGATCCGTTCGGAGATCGTTCCAGTCCCTGGTTTGTCACCTCCGGTTTGCTGGTGATGGAACTGGTGACGGGGCGCATGCAGATCGGAGCGAACGAATTCGTGCAACGCGAACCGGCAGGCATTCCGGTTGCCGGCGACGCCGACGATCCCAACGCGCCGCTGTACGCCAGTTTCGCCGCCGTCATAACGCAGGCGGCGCCGGATCGCACGGGGCAGGCGCCACGCCAGACCATTGATCGCCAGGGGCAGGTGGGCGACTATGCCGGTCCGGTGCGCAGCGAAACGCGCTTTGCGCATTACGTCGCGGAGTCAGGGCACAACATTCCGGCAGTCTTTTGGGATTACCTCAATGCGCGGGGGATGGTCTACGAACAGGGGCGGTTACGCAATGACCGTTTGTTCGACTGGTTGTTTGTTGTAGGGTACCCGATCAGTGAACCCTTCTGGGCACGAGTGCGCATCGGCGGGGTTGAGCGCGATGTGCTGATCCAGTTGTTCGAGCGCAGAACACTGACGTATGTGCCTGACAATCCGGCCGGATGGCGGGTCGAAATGGGCAATGTCGGACGTCACTACTACCGCTGGCGGTACGGCGAAGAACTTCCCTGAGATTAAAGAAAGAACCTTTGAGGCATCGCCTCAAAGGCCGGCTCTGCGTCAGTCTTTGTAGAAGAAGCTGCGCAACATTGGGTGCACCTCCTGTACATGTTGAATGCTGGAACGCCAGAGGTTCACTCGTTTCATCCATATCATGGCACAGGCAGGACGATTCTGCAATAAGCCGATAGTCCCACACCCGGCAGGTACCTCTCGTGCACTGTGGCATCATCGATGAAATGAGACCAACGTGACTGCACCTGACATGATCCGCGCACCAGAGAGTCAATCCACAGGGCGTCTCGTCGATTCGCCGTTTGCGATCGCTGCACAGATTGTGGAAACGATCGGTCCACGCCCTCCGGGATCGATCAGCGAGGCGAAGACGGCAGCCTTCCTCGATGCGCGTCTCCGCCAGTCGGGGTTACGCCTCTCCGCCGAGTCGTACCATGCGTCGCATGCTCCAGACTACGATGGCATTGTCTATGGGGTGCTGGCAATCGCCGGGGTTATCGCTTTTTACTGGACGCCGCTGGTGGCGATTCTTGTCTTTGCCGCATGTTGTGGGGCGACAGTCCTGACACTGTGGTACGATACGGCGTTCCTGAACCGGCGTATCCTCAGCCAGAACGTCATCGCTACGCGCGCTGCCGAGGGCGTGATGCGCTGGCGTCTGGTGGTGCTGGCGCCACTCTGTTCACCGCCAGCGGTCGGGCGTGGGGCGCTGGCGCTCGGCGCCGGTTTGACCGGACGCATCGGGCGCACGCTTGCGGCGACGCTGCTTCTGGCGCTTGGCATCGCAGCCGCCGCCCCCCTCTCCTTCGAAGTGCGTCTCTGGCTCTGGTACGCTCAGGCAGCGCCAGCTGTCGCCCTTCTGGTTCAGGGGATTGCTGCGCTGGTTGTGCAACGCGCTCCGGCGACACCGGGCGCAATCAGTTATGCCGGGGCGCTGGCGACTCTGATATGCGCTGCAGCTCACCTGCGCAACCTCCAGCATACAGAGTTGTGGATGGTTGGAGTCGGTGCAGCCAGCAGCGCCGCCGGCATCGACGATCTGCTGCGTCGTTATCCGTTTGAACCGCAGCAGACCCTGTTTGTCGGTCTCGACGGCATTGGCAGCGGTGAACTCTGCTATCTGGCAGTGGAAGGAGCGTTGCATCCGCGACTGGCAGACTCACTGTTACTGCGCCTGACGGCGCGTGTGGTCGATAGTGGTCAGGCAACCGCGCGCCCCCGCGCCTATCGTGGAATCACCCTCGCTGGCATGTTGCGCCGTCGAGGGTTGCGCACCCTGGGGATCGCAAGCCTTGATCGGTATGGACGCATTCCATACCGGAACGAACGAAACGATGATATCTCCAGGCTCGACGCAGCGCACCTCGACAACAGTGTGCGCCTGATTGTCGGACTGGCGCGCAGTATCGATACAATCGCGTAATCCTGGCGTCATCCGCCGTTTCTACGGATGCGGCACACGCAGCACCTGGTTCGGCGCAGGCGATGGAATCGTGACAGTGGCGCCGTCGGGCCAGCGCACCTCGATGCGATCGACCGTACGCACACGACCCAATCCAAAATGCGCTACCGCTTCCATTTGACAGAGATAACCGCTGCCAGCATCAATGGCGCGCAGTTGCCGCCTGCCGCCAGATTCCAGTATGACAACTGCACCGCGCGCCGGTGCGCCAGCGCGGGTCAGCGGCATCACCCGCAACCAGGCATGATCGTTTGGCATCGTGCGGTACAGACTGAGCGGTTGCAGATCGGCTTCGCCGTGACTCACCAGCAGTTCGAGTCGACCATCGCCATCAAAGTCGCCGACCGCAGCGCCGGTACCCAGACCTCCCGGTTCGAGCGCGTCGCCTGGATCGATCTTCGTCCATCCCCCGTTCCGTCGGGTAAACAGGCGGTTCGGTTCACCGATATTATTGAAAAAGATCTCCAACTCCCCATCGTTATCGAAGTCGGCAGCAATCACTGTTCGGACCCGTGACGGCTCAGCCATGTCCGGCGGCGCAGCATCGACAAACAAGCCATCCCACTTTTGCAGAAACAGGCGATGCGGACCCTCCCAGTTGCCACACACCAGATCGAACCGACCATCATCGTCGAAGTCGCCAGCAGCGACCCCACGCCCGTGTTCGTGCGGATCGGGCAAACCGGCGCGGCGGGCAATCTCTTCGAATGTGCCATCGCCGCGGTTGGCAAAGAGAAAGTTGGGACCGTTCTCGTTCACCGTGAAAATGTCCATCCGCGGCGTCACCAGCGGCAGCGCAATCACGCCGCGTCCACCGGTTGTGAAACTGATGCCTGCTGCGCTCGCCATGTCCTGGACTTCACCGAAGCGATCCAGTTCGTACAGGCGGAACGGACCGCCATAATTCGCAACAAAGAAGCCATAGCGCCCGGCGCCAAGCCGATCAACGACCGCGACCGAACGACCGGCGGTGAGATTGAGCGCCTCCTGGTTCTGCGGCAATTCGAACAGATCGACCCAACCGGTTTCCTGATAGTCGAACAGCCGATCACCAAAGCGCTTGCGCCCGGCAAACGTATCGGTATTGAGCACATAAATCTCTTCCCGACCGTCGCCGTCAATATCGCCAGCAGCAACTCCGATTGCCTGACGCTGCGCATCGGCGAGGATGTTGTCAGCAATATCGACGAAAGCGGCGCCATCCCAGCGGAGCACCCGGTTGGCGCCATCGAACCCGGCGACGAACAGTTCACACACGCCATCGTCATCGACATCGACGACGGCAACGCCGTAGTGCAGTCGCGGTGGATTGTGACGGATCAGATGACTATAATCGACAAACATGGGCATTTTCCTCGATCTCCGGGAGACTTACATCCCCCTCCCGGCATTATCATTTTGAATCCATGCCATGATAGTACGAACCGTGCGTTCACCGCCATCGCCGACGAGCAACTGATGTCCATACCCTTCCATCCAGATCAGTTGACGGTCAAGAGATCCGATATGTCGCAGAATCTGTTCAGCCGAACGTGGATCGACGGTCTGATCGTTCCGCCCCTGGACAATCAGCGTCGGTGCGGTGACGCGAGGCAGAAGCCGTCGTGCCGAGCGTTGCACAAGGGTCAGTTGATGCACTGCCTCCAGCGGCACCCGCACCATGCGACGCAACTGTTCACAAACGAGCGGATCATCAAGGTTGGCATCCGGTACACGGTTGCGCAGCAGAGCACGCAA
>Ga0197142_1002260_pt1 | contig 16961 bp, 18 predicted proteins | sample GBS60_MetaG_FD_148614 | JGI IMG/M metagenome (GOLD analysis project Ga0197142, IMG submission 148614) | Sediment microbial communities from Great Boiling Springs, Gerlach, Nevada, United States - GBS 60_MetaG | ecosystem: Environmental > Aquatic > Thermal springs > Hot (42-90C) > Sediment...
GTTATTGTTGTTGATGTATGACTCTCATAATTAAGTTCATTGTATTGTAGTTATTGATATTTATAAGTATCAATTGATATCAAGGATTCATTCATCCTGCCTTAAAAGGCAGGCTTTCTTTTTGTAACTCAAGCGTCTATCATGGAGTACTTGAGATACATATAAAAATAATGGTTCTTATTGTAGGTAGATTATATCCATAAATGGAATACCTTGGGCACATTTAGTATAAAGAAGATCTAAAATTACACAATACATAGTGGCAACTTTTATATTTCATAAATTATAAAAATTATTTTGTATAGATTACTTTAATTTTATAACTGCCCTCCCTTTTATTCCTCCTTTCTCTAACTTCTCAAATGCCTCGTTTATCTGCTCTAGTTTAAACTGCTCAGATATAACGTTCTCAACATCTATTACTCCTTTACTTGCTAATGCTATTATCTCAGGCATATCTATTCTAGGTTTGCCTCCATATGAGCCTATTATATGCACACCCTTTCTTACTAGAAAGTTTATCTCAAACCCAGCCTCGTTACCTTTCGATGATAAGCCTACAAGTACTGCCCTACCCCCAGAGCGTACCGATCTTATAGCATTACTTATAGTATCCTTTAGCCCTATAACCTCTATAGCAGCATCAACACCCTTACCATCTGTTATATCCATTATTGCCTTTACAGGATCATCTTTCTTTGAGTTTACAGTATACTTTGCCCCAAGTGTCTTAGCATAATCTAGCTTCTCATCCCTAACATCTATAGCAATAACATCTGTATTGAATACCTTACTTGCTATCTGAACAACGTTGCTACCAACACCTCCTATACCATATACAGCAATAATCTCAGATGGCTTAAGATTAGCATTCTTGCATGCACCATAAGCGGTCATTACTGCACAGCCTAGTATTGCTGCACTATCCATCTTTATGTTATCTGCTACCCTGAATACTGAGGTTGCTGGTATTATACAATACTCTGCATGTGCAGCCATTGAGTACATGTATACTGTATTACCATCCTTATCTACTAGCCTACTTGTACCATCGTAGTATACACCTTTAAGCCTATTGTAGTTGTAAAAGTTCTCGCATAAGTCCTCATAACCCCTTATACATAATCTGCACTTCCCACATGGTAGTATGAATGGTCCTACCACATTATCTCCTACTTGTACATTATCTACTCCATTGCCTACTGCTACAACTCTCCCAGATACCTCATGCCCTAATACTGCTGGTAATGGGAATGGTATATGCCCTCTAAGTACATGAAGGTCAGTATGGCATAGGCCTACAGCATTAACCTCTACCATAACCTCATTGTCCTTGGGCTTAGGGTCCTTTAACTCCTCTATCTGTAAAGGTCTGTCTGTTGATCTTAATACTGCTGCCTTCACATCAATTCATACAAAGCATGTATACTTAAACTTAATTCTTAATTCTTATAATTTAATTTAATTAAAAATAATTATTTGGTTATTGGTTAACCGTGCTAGACTCTCTTATCTTATCCCTCTTCTGTATTGGTATATACTCACAGCCTAATGGACCACAGTACCTACCAACGTATGCTGCTGCAGGTCTATAAAGTGCTGGTTTTGGTTGTGCTTCAACGAACTTCTCCTCAATTATATGTGCACACCAACCAGAGATCCTTGCAATAGCAAATATACATGTATAAAGATCTATTGGTATACCCATTGAATAGTATACAGAAGCACTGTAAAGGTCAACATTAGCATATATATCAACACCTCTCCTCTTCTTAACCTCCTCCTTTGCAACCTGCTCTAACTTGTATGTTATAGCATACCACTTGTTATTGTTCCTTAATGATAACCTTCTACTCATCTCCCTCAGTATCTTAGCCCTAGGATCATCCGTCTTGTAAACAGCATGACCTAACCCCATTATCTTCTCATTTGCATCCAATCTAGCCTTAACATACCTCTCAACATTACTCTCATCACCAATCTCAAGCAATGCCCTCATAACAGCAACATTGGCACCACCATGTAGATCACCAGATAATGCTGCTATTGCAGCACATACACATGCATACATATGTGCCCTAGTAGATGCAACCTGTCTAGCAGCAAATGTTGATGCATTAAAACTATGCTCTGCATGGAGTATTAAGCATATATCGAACATCCTTGTTATATCGTTCTCTGGTATCTTGCCTAAGAGCATGTATAATGTGTTTGCTGCATGTGAAAGATTCTCATCTGGTTCAACTATAGGTTTATCATTTCTTATAGCATTCCAAGCAGCAACTATGGTAGGCATCTTTGCTATTAGGCTTATACTCCTCTCAAGGTTTGCTGGCTTTGATTCATCTAAGGGATCGTAATCAGCAAGCATTGCTACAGATGATATAAGTACATCCATAGGTCTAGCATTCTTTAGCCTATGTTTCATAGCCTCAATAACCTCCTTAGGTAGAGATCTGTTAGCCTTTAACTTTCTATCAAACTCTTCTAGCTGCTCTTTTGTAGGCAGATCGCCATATAGCAAGAGGTAACTGGTCTCCTCGAACGTTGAGTTCTTTGCTAGATCAAATATATCATACCCTCTATATAGTAATCTACCATTCTCTCCATCTATAAGGCATAGCTTTGTATCTGCTATCTCTACATTTCTAAGTCCAATGTTCTTTATGCTAAACACATAATTTAGTTTGAGGAGGGGATTATTAAATTATCTTCTATTAGAATTAAGATTGTTAGTAACAGATTATCATACTGAAAGGTTAATATTATTTTGCAGAGTATAATATGTAGGTAGAGTAAGATGGTATGGTTATATGTGGTCATTGGTCTTATCATTATTATAGTAATGCTTATACTTATCAACCTTGATAAGAGGGTAAAGAGTAGCAATTACTCTGATAGGTATAAGCATGTAAGAGCTGATAACCTTAACATATGCCTCTCTTGTGGTAGCAAGTTCAGAGGCCATAAATGTCCATACTGTGGTTTTGATAATGTAAATATCAATAATGATATCTAACTCATAGTAATTATAGTTTAACTCTACCTTCTACTAATCTTTAATCTATTTAACACTATAAAGGTAACAGATGTACTAGCTACCCCTATGATATATGGCAGTATATTGTTTACATACCCATCTCTTTCTATCTCTTTAGTCACTGTATATGCCAAAGGCTCCTATAGATTATCCCTCTCCTAGCAATAGATACTTCTCCTTCTCCCACTTTCTCCCTCTTCTCCATCTCACTTGCATTTAACGATCTCTCGTCCCTAACATTAGCATTCAAGTAAGATGATATAGTATTAAGCATAAGTATTGTTGCTATAGCTAACATTGGAGCAGATACAAGCGGTACATTACTCTTGCTATGCATAGTGATAATTCACTTCTCTAACATATAACACTTAGAACGATCTCCTCTTCCATAGCCTTACTGTCTCGAACCAGAATGCAGCACTCGCTATAATAGCAAATGCTACAGCATTATATTTAGAGATACGTAATTTAATAGTGTATAGGCTATTAGCAAGGATGTAAAGAATACAGCAAAGAAGGCAAGCCTAGATATAGTATAACCTAATATGTTTACATACTATTCTAGCATGCTTATCTCTGCCTTTGCAATGTAGTATCTGCCGTAATCATCCTTAGCAACTAGATAAGGGATATAAGCTTATCAAGATGGTAACTTGCTACACTTGGGCTTGAGAAGTCAAGATCCCTCTGTACCTCTCTAACGCCTACAGGTTCGTTCCTCTTAAGCATATACAGGTATACTTGAGGTGTCTTGCCCTTTAACTCACCTTCTATATTTTCATGTATAATAGTACATACTTGAACATAATCATATACAAATATTATGCTCATTACTGTTCTAATTATTAGAACAGCGTTACTAAAGCATGCAACTTCTGTTCAGATACAAAGTTTAACATTACATATACTATCATAATCTATACAGAGATGGGAATGAGCAACCAAGACAACAAGAGCATGCGCAGGAACATCTTTGCTGGGTTAGGTGTTATAGCATTGCTAGCGTTAGTGTCAGCACTAACAGTAACGCTAGTACTATCTACACCATTAATACAAGGCAAAGAGAGTATAAGCATAGCAAAGGCACAACAGAGTAGTAACAATGGTAGCATTACAAGGGAGATATCAGTTACTGGTACAGCAAGCAAGATGATAAGTCCAGATAAAGCAGTATTGAAGATTGGTGTAGAGACAGAAGCAAAGACAGCATCTGAGGCAGTACACATGAATTCAGATATAATGAACAAGGTTGTAAGTGCATTAAACGCATTAGGGATAGATAAAGAGAAGATAAGTACAGAATACTATAGCATATATCCTGTATATGAGCAGAAGCAGAGAGAGGATATAACATGCATACAGATATATCCTCCACCAGCAGAATGCATTACTCAAGTACTTGTAGGATATAAAACAGTTAACTCACTAACCATTACAGTAAATGCAGATGCAGATATAGGAAGGATTATAGATTCTTCTGTATCTGCAGGAGCAAACAAGGTCTATGGAGTTAACTTCTATGTATCACAGGAGATGCAGAATAGCATTGTAAATGAGCTTATAGAACAGGCTACAATTGATGCAAAGAACAAGGCAGAGATGGCATTAGCATCCCTAGGAGAAAAAGTAGGTAAGGTTAAGAGCATAAGCATAGGCTATTATCCCATACCCATACCCAGACCAATATATGACAGAACACTCTCAGTTACGGAATCCTATACACCTATATTCCCAGAACAACAACAGGTATCAGTATCTGTCTATGTAACTTTCCTAATAGAGTAAGATAAGAGAAGCAGAAGAAGACAATACCTTTATTTATTCATTTTTAATATAAGGCTTATACCATGCACCACTAGTAATAAGATGCAACGAGTAATATTTAGCATACTTTATAAGAAAGATTTAATCTAATGCAGTAATAGGAAAGGATGGATTATGGTGATAAACCTTAGTGATACAATAGCAAGTATACAGATGCAAGCGAATCCACTATTCCCAACAGGAGGTGAGTCACAGCCATGGTGGGTATACTTACTATGGATAATACCAATATTCATATTCATGCTGTATGGACAAAGGATACAGATGTGGATAGTTATGCAAGATGTCTCAAGGTCTCTTAATAAATTAAAGAGCATGCAAGATAATTCTAGGGAAGAGGCTATCTCATACATAAAGAGTGTTAATCCTAACCTAACCAATCTTGAGAGGATTGATATGCTTATGGAGCATTTTACTATAACACCAGTTAACCTAGATCCTTATGGAATAGTAAGCAAGATACAACATCTTATAAGGCTTAGGGATGATAGGATAAGGGCTGAGGTTAGAGCATTAGCACCCCAAGCAGATGAGGTTACACTCTCTAGATTAGAGAACGTGCTTGAGGTTGCTACAGCATTACATATGCTCTACAAGGTAGTTAGGCACTTTTACCTTATGGGTAAGAAGACAACAAGCATGTTCTTCCTTGTTCAGTTACAGATGATAATGCCTCTAATAATGCAGTCTGCTGAGGCACTTAACAAGGCCATACCAGCACTTAAGAATGGTCAGCCTATAGGTGATGGTATAGGACCTATGGTTGTAGGTAGACTTATGCTTGATAGAGAGAAGATAGTTATAGCAAGGGATACAGTATTGAGTGAGTATGACTACAATGGTAGAAGGCTTTATTTAGTTAAGGCTAAAGGACCCGGGGGGACTGTTGGTGAGCCTCATACTGCTATTGAGAAGATAGTGAATGAGATGGGTATAAGGATTGATATGATAATAATGATAGATGCTGCATTGAAGCTAGAAGGGGAGAAGAGTGGTGAGGTTGCAGAAGGTATAGGTGCAGCTATAGGGGGTATAGGTGTTGAGAGGTTCCAGATAGAGGAGATAGCAACAAAGCGTAATATACCATTGTATGCAGTTATAATAAAACAATCAATACTAGAGGCTATAACTACTATGAAGAAGGAGATAGCAGAGGCTGCAGATAAGGCTAGTAGGACTGTATTTAGAATGATAGATGAGTATAGCAAGCAAGGAGATAATATACTAATAATAGGTGTAGGTAATACATTAGGTGTAGGACAATGAGTGAAGATAACAACAAGGATAAACAACATATAGTATACACGATAGAGCAGTGTAAGGTATGTGGTGTTAAGAACAAGCGTACATTTAAGGTTGGGGATTACGTATACAAGGATGGTGGATCTTGCCTAAGGTGTAAAGGCAATACATTAGTTATAATGATATATGCAGAACCTATAAATAGCAATGTATAACTATATTTAATTTAAATTTAATAGAAGCATTGTTATAACTATTGGGTAATAATTATACTCCCTCCACTCTTTGCTATGATTGTATGCTCTGCTTGAGCAACGAACCTATTATTTCCTTCTACTAGTATTGGATATGCTCTTACAATCTTCTTCTTAATCAATACTTCTAGCATACTTCTAGCATGGTTAATCTCAAAGTTTAAATCTTTAACTATCCAACGTAGTGCAAATGGTAATGTCTTAAACCTATTCCATAGTGCTTCAAGGAACTCATCTACCTCTTTATTACCTACCCTCTTCCTTGTTACTATAGAGAATATATTGCTTATATCACCATTGTAAACTATCCCATCACCATCTGCTGTTGTTACAAATGGTTCTATAGCATAAACCTCATTCTCTTGTAGGGTGAACGAGCCTATAGTCCATATGTTTGGTATAGACTTACCAGCATGAATAGTATACTGTTGTATGGAGTGTCCACTAAGGTTCTTTATTGGCTTTAGACCATAAGACTTTACAGTATTCTCTATAACCCTTCCTATATCACCTGCTCTAACTCCTACTTTAGCAACCTTCAATGCCTCTCTTAGAGCATGCTCGCAAGCCTCTACTAGTATGGAGTAATCTGCATTATAGCATACTGTTACTGCTGTATCTGCTATACAACCATTAACATGAACCCCTATGTCTATCTTTAATATATCACCATCCTTAACCTCAGTTATATCATCTGGCTCTGCTGTGTAGTGTGCTGCTATCTCATTAAGACTTAGATTGCAAGGGAACGCTGGTTCTCCTCCTTTTGCTCTTATCATACTCTCTAAACTCTCACATATCTCAAGTAGTGTATGCCCTACATAGTACTGCTTCCTTGCATACTCTCTAACCTCTGCTGCTATCTTACCTGCTTTAATGTAATCCTCTATAGTTAATAGCAAACCATGATATTTACATGCAAGGGGTAAATAAATCTAAATAAATCAAGATCTCACTGTCTTAATACGAAATCCTTCCGTAAGAGGTTTAATACTTAGCCATATTGCTAACTAACTAGATCTATATCTAAACCTCTTAAGCTTAATAAGTTCGTTGTATGAACCAAAGATAGATGTATCAGTAACCTTATCTAATGGGTCCTCAGGCTCATATGAATCAAATACCTTTATACTCTTGTATAATGTATCTCTTTGTGCAGGTATCCTACCTATGCTCCTTATAGCACTCCTTAACTCCCTAGGTCTAATTAGCTGCCCATTTCTTGCACCTGCAGCAGTAGATATACTCTCATTTATTAATGTACCACCAAGATCATTTGCTCCAGCATTAAGCAGCTCCTTAGCAAACTCTATACCTTCTTTAACCCAAGAGACTTGGATATTCTTTATATAGTTATTTAACATTATCCTTGCTATAGCATGCATCTTAAGCACTTCTTCCCTACTTGCCCCTTCTCTTAAACCATTGACCAATCTATACTTATACATTGGTGCTTCTCTGTATACAAAGCTTAAGGGTACAAACTCCGTGAACCCATGAGTCTCTGCCTGAATATCTCTTATAAGTTTTAGATGTACTGCCTTATGCAGAGAGTTCTCAACATGTCCATACATTATAGTTGCAGTAGATGGTATTCCTAATCTATGTGCAGTCTTTATAACTCTTATCCAGTCCTTAACCTTTATTCTGCCTGGGGATATTATGTTCCTTACCCTCTGTATTAGAATCTCAGCAGCTGTACCAGGGATGCTGTTTAACCCTGCATCCTTTAATGCCTTAAGGTAATCCTCTATGCTCATATTTGCCCTTAACGAACCATACATTATCTCCTCTGGTGAGAATGAATGTATATGCATGTTTGGTAACTCCCTCTTAATTGCTCTGCATATATCAATGTAAAGATAGCCATCCATCTTTGGCATTAACCCTGCCTGTATGCATACCTCTGTAGCCCCAAAGATATATGCTTCCTTTGCTCTCCTTACTATCTCTTCTATAGGCAATAGATAGCCCTCTTCCTCTCTAAAGTCCCTTGAGAATGCACAGAATCCACAACGCTTTATACATACATTTGTGAAGTTTATATTTCTATTAACTACATATGTTACTACATCACCTACACTAACCTTCCTTAACGCATCTGCTGTTACAATTAATGCATTAAGTGCATCTTTACTACATTCAAATAGTTCTACAGCATCCTTCACACTTATATCCTTGAACGATAATGCCCTATTAAGAATATCAGCAACTATAGGGTCTATATCATCATTATCCTTTAGCATCTTATCTGCATAGCATATTGCATAACTTGCATCTTTACTATTACTAATGTTATTATCATTACTATTTATGCTCATAGTCTCAACCTAGATTAATTTAATAACCTTTAACAAGCCCATGCTCATCCCTTAACGAGTTAATAACATCCATAACATTACCATCTAAGAACTCCTCATTTATATACTCTGGATACACTGGTAGTCTTGCTCTAAGTGTAAACCCATTCTTCTCCGTAACATGTTTAACATAATCTATGCTAGGCCATGGGGCCTCTGGGTTAACGTAGTCTATAGTTAATGGGGATATACCTCCCCAATCGTTTATCCCAGCATATAAGAACTCATGGAAGTTATGGTTAAGGTTTGGGGGTACCTGTATGTTCATATTAGGCATTATAAGCCTTGCCAATGCAACTACTCTAAGCATATACTCCCTTGATGGTTTAGCATGCATTGCCATGGGAGTATCATCCTTTGGGTTAAAGTTCTGGATTATAACCTCTTGTATATGCTTATACTTATCATTTAACTCTTTTATAACAAAGAGAGAGTCTATAACCTCTTGCATACTCTCACCTATACCTATAAGCAAGCCTGTAGTAAATGCTACCCTTGCCTTACCAGCATCCTCTATACTTCTTATCCTAACCCTTGGGTTCTTGCTTGGGGCATGTTCATGAGGCATACCCTTTAAGCATAGCCTATCACTTGCATTCTCAAGCATTAATCCAATACTTGCGTTACACTCCTTTAGCATCTTAGCCTCATCGTAAGTTAAGTTACCTATATTTGTATGAGGTAGTATATTAACCCTCTTAAGCACTAGAGAGCATAAATATGCTACATACTCAACGGTACTTGAGAATCCTAGGCTCTTAAGCCATGCTCTAGCCTCTTTATACCTCTGCTCTGGCCTCTCACCACTCATGAATAATGCTTCTGTGCACCCTAGCCTCTTACCCTCTTCTGCTACTGCTATAACATGCTCTGGTTTAAGCATTATTAGATTACTACTATTAGGCTCCTCTCTGTATGTGCAGTAAGAGCAGTAATCCCTACATAGGTTTGTTACTGGTATGAATACCTTGCGTGAGTATGTGATAAGTTTACCTTTTATGCTATCTCTAAGCATTGATGCTTTAGCAAGTAGACTACTTAATGGTAATGAGGCAATAATATAAGCCTCATCCTTACTTATCCCTTCCCTAGTAGTTAACATACCCTATTGTATCATGATTATATCTATTAATCTTTGCTAACATTATAAGGATCAGATGTATAACATAACCTGTTTACCGTCTATATCAACCTTTACAAACTCTATCCCCTTGCTCTTGCTTACCTCTTCAGCCTCATCCATGCTTAATATACTAACACCCCTAGCCCTAACTAGATATGCAAGTTCATCCCTCATGGGGTTAAGCATCTCTACAGCATCACCATCTAACCCTGCTATATACGCATGTTCAACAACATCTGTTGGATTGTAACCCTTCTCCTTCCTTAAAGCCTGCAACCTTCTTGCTATATCCCTAACTAAACCCTTTGCTATCAGCATCTTATCTCTAGATGTTGATAGTATTACCAGTATTGAATCATCATCAGAAGAGGATAATGTGTAACCTTCACTAGGTTCATACTTAACATCAGATACATCCTCAATACTTATAATTACACTCTTCTCATTGTATGATATTGTAAGCATGTTATTGTTGTATAGTTCACTTATCAAGGCTATGCTATCTGCTCTGTTAAGATGCTCTAAGACAGCTTGTATATCGCCTTTAACCTTCTTTGCTATGCTCTTAACATTAAATACTATACTAGCCTTAAGAGGCAAACCTTGGTCTATAAATGCAAGTATCCTCTTACACTTGCTAAGTATATTGTTACCTTCATCATTGGTATCAACATACTTTATATGAACTATATCAACATTCATCTGAATCCTTAATGTATCTAAGAGGCTACTACTATTATTGATCAGTTCAAGATCATCTTTGCTACTTAAGCATACATATGCTTTTGCTAGTGGCCATCTCCTCTTAAGCATTGCCTTCATCCTTGCAGAGTTTGATAATGATATTATACTATCTATAAGTTCAAATGCCCTCTCAAATCTATTATTGATTAACCCTTTATCTGGTATAACCCAATCCTCTAGCATTATACTTGGCTTACGCTTAAAGCATGTAATATAAAGGTACTCAGTTATATATGGGCATATAGGATGCAATAGTATGTTTATAGTAAGCAATGAGTAAGCAAGTGTAGCATATATGGCAAGCCTTCTGTTAAGGGTATCTCTGCTATCATCCCATAACTCATACCTTGTAAAAGGAACATACCTTTGGCTAAGATCATTTATTATAAAATCCTCTAACGCTCTAGCACTATCATGGAATCTGCAACGCTCATACCCATATGTAACCCTCTCAATAATCCTCTGCAATCTTGATAGTAGCCAGAGTTCACTCTCCTTTAGCATATTATTTCTCATAGCCCACTCAAGCGTATGCTCTTGCAGATTGAATCCATCGTAACTAGCATTCTGTATAAAATACACATGTAGATTGTACAATGTGTTAAGGATCTGATACACCCTTCTCTTCATCTCATCTATGCTGAAGCTTAGTGCATCAATAGGACTTGCCTTCCACATAAGATAGAACCTTACCATATCAACACTGTTGTTCTTAAGCAGATCATATGCATCTATAACATTACCTAGGCTCTTACTCATCTTATTGCCATGCTCATCTACAACATGTCCTTGGAATAGAAATGCTTTGAATGGTGCCTCCCCCTTCATGATAACATTCTCCATAAGCAGTGTATAAGCCCATCCTCTAGTCTGATCTATACCCTCAGTTAGGAAAGGTACTGGCACTAATTCCTCATACTCATCATCACTCATTGATGCATATGGTGCTGCACCACTGTTATGCCATGTATCAAGCACAAATGGCTCTCTATATGCTTTAGAGTTGCACTTGGTGCATCTAACAACAACCCTATCTATCCATGGTCTATGCAACTCAAAGTCCTTACCATCTGGCAATTCTATAGCATTCTCTAATATCTCTTGCCTACTAAAGAGTGGTATCTTGTTCTTGCATGAGGGGTTTGAACATACCCATATAGGTAATGGTGTACCCCATACCCTCTCCCTTGATATGCACCAAGGTTTCTTCTCACCTATTATTGCTAAGAACCTATTCTTAGGCTCTTGGTAGAAGTACTCAACCTTAGATGCAGCACTCAACGCCTTATCTGCTATCTTCTCTATTAGGTAAAAGTACTCCCTTCTTGCAAGCCATACTACTTTATGATGGGATCTCCAGCATAATGGGTACTCATGCTTAATCTTGCCTATCTTAACCAATGCATTACTATTAGCAAGTAACTCAACTACCTTGTAATCAGCATCCCTAACAAATAGCCCAGCGAATATACCAGCATCATGCGTAAATACAGCGTTATCATCTATTGGATTAAATATTGGTAATGATCTCTTACTTGCTACCTCAAAGTCCTCCTCACCATTTGCTGGAGATAGATGCACTATACCAGAGCCAGTATTGATATCAACGAACTGCTCTGCTACAACGAAGTGAACCTTAGAAGAGATTGCTTTTAACCCTGGTATAATGTCAAGGAATGGATGCTCATACCTCTTACCCTCAAGCATATAACCCTTAACCCTCTTAACTATAGAGTAAGAGTTTATCTTGAACTCTTGCTCAAGTATGTTAAGTCTATCATATGCTAGTATCCATATCTCCTCTCTACCATTGAAGTTTACACTTACGTAAACGTAATCTGCATCTGGGTTTACACCAACTAGTTCATCTGTAACTAATGTGAATGGCATCGTTGTCCATACTATTATATAGGTATTGTCGTAGTCATCATCTATAAGCCTAACCTTGTAGTATAGTGATGGATCCTCTACGCTCTCATAACCTTGTGAAACCTCTGCATGGCTTAAGGATGTCTGGCAACTTGGGCAGTATGCTACTACCCTATAACCCTCAACAAGTATACCCTGCTCATAAGCCTTCTTAAGGTACTTCCATTCTCTCTCAATGTACTCATCCTTGTATGTCCAATAAGCATTATCATAATCTAGGCTCATACCTAAGAGTGAGTCAACCTCTACCCACTTTGCATTATACCTATGCACTAATCTTTTACATTCATCAACTAGCCTCTCCATGCCTATGATCTTTAGATTCTCTAACTTGCTACCTGTTAACCCAAGCTCCTTCTCTGCTTGGAGTTCAACTGGCAAGCCTTGTGTATCCCATCCTGCTCTGAAGATTATGTTAACAGACCTTAATGTATTGAACCTATACCATAGATCCTTCATAACCCTACCCCTTATATGCCCAATATGGGGCTCACCATTCATGGTAGGTGGGCCTTCAACATAACCTACTCTTGGTTTATCCTTAAGCCTATCACTTATCAATGCCTTAAGATTTATCTTTGAGTAGTAATCCTTAACTATACTCTCCATAGCCTTTGGATCAAACCTGCTAAGCATCATATATACTAGCATCATAAACTCCTAAGATATAAAAGTTAAACCCATGAAATAAATTAAGTAAAGGAGTAGTGTAGGATATGGTAAGAAGGATTAGTGTAGGGCATACACCTGATGCAGACGATGCATTCATGTTCTATGCTATAGCAAATAACAAGGTTACGCTAGATGGTGTGCATATAGAGCATGTAGTAGAGGATATAGAGAGGCTGAATAGGATGGCTATAAATGGGGAGTTGGATGTTACTGCAGTATCTGCTCATGCATATGCTTATACAAAGGATTATCTTATACTAAAGAGTGGAGCAAGCTTTGGTTTATCCTATGGACCAATCTTAGTATCTAGGGGTGATAATAATCATAAGGATATACTGGCAAGACTTGAGGAGGGTAGATGCACAATAGCAGTACCTGGAAGGCTTACTACAGCGTACCTCTTACTAATGTTAGCCCTTAAAGGCTATAGATTCAATACTGTAGAGGCTAAGTTCAATACCATAGGGGATCTTGTACTGGATGGTAGAGTTGACTTAGGAGTAGTAATACATGAGTTACAGGTAACCTTTGCAGAGAAAGGATTAGTTAAGTTCATGGATATGTATGAGTACTGGTCAAGGGTTAGTAATGGGCTACCATTGCCATTGGGTATAGATATAGCATCTATAAGGATTGGCAAGGATGATATACCAAAGGTTAGCAGCATGCTTAAGCGCTCTATACTCTATGCTTATGAGCACTTTGATGATGCATTAGATTATGCTATGCAGTACTCTAGGGGTGTTGATAGAGATACAATAGCAAGGTTTGTGAGGATGTATGTGAATGATCTAACCATAGATATGGGTATGATAGGTTACAAAGCATTAAGGATGCTATACTCATTAGCATATAAGAATGGTATAATAGAGAGGGATATTGAACCTGTAGTTATATGATAGTATTTATACCTGTTATGTATATAACAATTATTAGAAATCCTGAAAAGATAAAATAAGCCTAGAGTTGTTCAGCAAGAAACTACAATTAGAGAAGATATGTTGTATTAGTTTATCATCCCTATATCCATTACCTTATACTTACCCTCACTATTCTTGCTAACGAACCTACTGAACTCTCTTGCACATTTTATACATAATGGGATAGGCTCCCTTATCATAATATTGTTCCAGTATACTGCATAGAAGCTTACTATACCCTTTCTATCATCACAATCAATGCATCTTATGCTATTGTATTTGAACTCTATTCTTCTACCGAATGTCATGTTAATATTTATTGAAGAGTATGTTATTTGCATAAGTATGTAATGCTTAATACATACAGTTTAGTTAGAAATATTTTTAATACCATAGTATCAATAAGATGCATGAGTATAACTTATGAGGAGTTCAAAAGATTAGATATAAGAGTAGGAATTATAGTTAGTGCTGAGAGTATAAAAGGGAAGAGCAAGGTTATGAAGGCTATAGTTGATATAGGTAATGAGAAAAGGGAGTTGATAGTTGGAGGAGCAGAGTATTACAAGCCTGAGGATATGATAGGGAGGAAGGTTATAGTACTTGCTAACCTAGAGCCCAAGAAGATAGCTGGTGTAGTATCACATGGCATGCTACTTGCTGCAGATGTGAATGGGAAGCCTTATTGGTTAACAGTAGATGATAGTGTGCCTATAGGAAGCAGGGTATTATAATAATGAGGGTTCAGATTATAATATTATCTAATCATAGATCATACAGCCACCGCATCATCATCCCCTCAATAATTATTTATTAGGCATGTAATTATAAATCTTTGATATAAGATCTTTGTACTTATTCTTGGTCTCATCATTAACGGTTACTATTACAATACCCTCCAGAGGCTGTCCATATACTATTGCTGTATTATCCTGTGAGTATGCTAATGCTATCAACGCCATAAGATCCTCCTCACCATCAACGAGTATCCTAACAGGCTTCTTAGCAGTTAACGCTTCCTTAAATGTACTTATAGCCTCGTATGTTATGTTACCTGCTGGGTTAGTACACCTTAACTCACTAACATAATGATCTCCAGCATGCCTTCTACTAATCCTCCTCTCTCTACCATCAACTATCTGTATATGTGGCACTATGCCTAAGTTTATTAGCCTATCTGTACTTGCATCTCCTACACTAACTATCATTAATGCATTATTAAGATGATGCCTTAGAGTATGAAGATTGATATCAGAGTCATTTATAAGAACACCCATGGGTCTCTTAAGTATACTTAACTCTTCACTACTTAGCTGCATCTGCCTCCTGCTCTAACCTTAAGATCTCTGCTGCTATAACACTAACTCTACCAGCTGTCCTCTTTGCTATAATCTCTACTGCTTTAGCGTATGGTGAGTCTGGATCTAGGAGCATTATTGGTTTACCTTGCTCACTACCATACATGATAGATGTATGCAATGGTATCTGCCCTAACAGTGGTGCCTCAAACCTCTCAAGTATCTTTGCCTCATCTGCATAGCCAAATACCTTGCTCTCTTTGTTGCAGTGAGGACATATAAAGTAACTCATGTTCTCTACAACTCCTATTATTGGTATGCCTAGCTTCTTGAACATTAGGGCTGACTTCCTTGCTATGTTCATTGCAACATCTTGAGGAGTGGTTACTATAACAACCCCTGTTATAGGTATAGTCTGTGCTAAAGTTAGTGGTGCATCACCAGTTCCAGGGGGAAGATCAACTATAAGGTAATCCAACTCGCCCCAATCTACATCTGTAAGGAACTGCTTTATTATCCCAGATATTATTGGACCACGCCATATACCAACATTCTCCTCTCCCTTAGCATGTACAAGACCCATTGAGATTACCTTGATACCATACACCTCTTGAGGTACTATCTTATTCTTCTCATTAACTGTAAGTCCAGGTTTTAGTCCAAGCATGAGTGGTACACTAGGTCCATATATATCTGCATCTAATAGCCCTACCTTAGCACTACTCTTTGCTAATGCATATGCAAGGTTAACCGCTACTGTACTCTTCCCTACACCACCTTTACCACTTGCTACTGCTATAACATTCTTTACATTAGCAAGTATATCACTTGAATTAACTGCCCTACCCTCCATAACCCTAGCAGTAACCCTTATGTTAACTTCCTTAACACCCTCTATTGCCTTAACCTTCTCCCTAACCTCTTGCTCTATTTCACTATTATATGGACATGCTGGAGTGGTAAGTTCTAGGGTAAATGATACCTTGCCATCCTCTATGGTTAGATCCTTTATCATATCCATAGATACTATATCCCTGTTAAGCTCAGGGTCCTTTATACTCTTTAATACATTCATAACCTTCTCTACGGTAAGCATAAGCCTTTTATACTCTAATGCTATTTAAATCATTCTTTGTTTTAAGGGTTAACTCTATAGCAAACTATTAATACTTTTACCTATAACTCTTTCTTAATGAAGATGTATTATATTGCCATCTTATTACCATCTATATTTAGTCTATTACTATTAATGCCCTTATCAGATCTTTATGCTCAGCAAGATCAAGGTCAAGAGATAAAACCTATGAGGGCATCAACCAAATCATTTTATGTTGAGTTATTGTTAAGCTCTATCCCTGAGCCTAACAAAGAGGTTAATATGCACATAACCTTCTTCCAGAAGGCAAACAATACACAACTAAGGCATGTTGACTATGTTATTACAATAAGGGATGGTAATGGTAATATCATAGATAGGATACCACCAGAACCAGCACCAATACTACATACTGATTCTGGTAGTATAACTGTACCCTACACATTCAAGACTGGGGGT
>Ga0197142_1002261_pt1 | contig 16961 bp, 17 predicted proteins | sample GBS60_MetaG_FD_148614 | JGI IMG/M metagenome (GOLD analysis project Ga0197142, IMG submission 148614) | Sediment microbial communities from Great Boiling Springs, Gerlach, Nevada, United States - GBS 60_MetaG | ecosystem: Environmental > Aquatic > Thermal springs > Hot (42-90C) > Sediment...
GGCACGTATCAACCCCAATGCACATGTCCGTGTAGGCAATGTCGTTGTCTATCGTTCCGGGTATGCCCACCACAGGCACACAGAATTCTTTATGAAAGACCACCGAACCCGTGAGACTTCCCTCGCCACCTATCACCACCAGACCTTCTATCCCCAGCATGGCGAGATTCTTAGCAGCTTTTTCCCTGCCTTCCTTCGTCAGAAATTCACCACACCTGCTCGATCTAAGTATGGTTCCACCTTTCTCCATGATTCCAGCAACCGAAGCAAAATTCATTTCCTTGATCGCTCCGTCGATCAGACCACAATAGCCTCTCTCGATTCCGAAGACTCTCAAACCGTTCTTGACCCCATACCTCACAACGGCCCTGATCGCCGCATTCATCCCAGGTGAATCTCCACCACTCGTTAGAACTCCTATGGCTTTCATATTCTCCCTCCATAGTGTTAGAATTATCACGGAAAGATTATACAACTGAAGGTGATAAATTGTGGAAGGTACTTATTGAGGGCGTCAACGTTTCGCTTGCAAACATTCTGAAGTCGATGCTTGAACAAAATGGGATCGAGGTTCTTGTAAGAGCTTCGAAGTTGTTCGATCCCGTCATATTCGGCCAAGGAGGGTTGGTAGATCTTCTTGTGCCTGAAGAAGAAATCGATCGGGCGCGTTCCGTGGTAGAGGAGGCTCGAAAACATGGTGAAGAAAACACCACTTCATGATGAGCACATCAAACTAGGAGCAAAGATGATCGATTTTGCAGGCTGGATGATGCCTCTTCAGTACGGGGGCATCGTGGCCGAGGTCGAAGCGGTGAGGAAGAACGTCGCAGTGTTCGATGTTTCTCACATGGGAGAGATACACATAAGTGGATCAGACACGGCCACGTTCCTCGACTGGTTGCTGACCAACACGTTCAGTGCGCTCAGAGTGGGTCAAGCGGTGTACTCTGTCATGTGCAACGAAAAAGGTGGGATCATCGACGATCTCATCGCTTACAGGACGGGCGAAAACGAGGCGCTACTCGTTGTGAACGCAGCTAACACGCAGAAAGATTTCGACTGGATCAAGATTCAGTCGAAAGAGTTCAACGTGCGGGTGGATGATCTTTCCGATCGCTACGGTCTGATCGCCGTGCAGGGACCAAAGAGCGAGAGCTTGCTCTCTTCGGTGGTTGAGGAAGTATCTTCTCTGAAGTATTACCATTTTGCTGAATTGACGATCTTCGGTAAGAAATGCATGGTGAGCAGGACGGGTTACACAGGCGAGGATGGGTTCGAGATCTGCTGTTCGTGGGAGGATACCCCGCACGTCTGGAGGAGTCTGTTTGAAATAGGCAAAAATTTTGGACTGAAACCTGCAGGACTTGGCGCAAGGGACGTGTGCAGGTTGGAAGCTTCTTATTTGCTTTACGGAAGCGATATGGACGAAAGCGTGACACCGTTGGAAGCCGGGCTTGGCTGGGTTGTGAAATTCGAAAAGGATTTCGTCGGGAAGGATGCGTTGCTCTCACAGAAAGAACGTGGGATTTCAAGGCGCATCAGGGGTTTGAGGCTCGAAGGAAAACGCATTGCGAGACACGGAATGGCAGTTCTGAAGGATGGCAAGCAGGTGGGCACGATCAGTAGCGGGACCTTCTCACCAACGCTTCAGAGTTCCATAGCCCTCGCCATGCTCGATGCATCTTTGAAGATTGGTGAGAGTGTGCTGGTCGATCTGAAGGGAGCAACAGTCGAGGCTCAGATCGTTAAGCTCCCATTCTACAGAGGGTCTGTAAAAACCGCATCTGTCTGAGGAGGTGTTCTTTGTGAAGAAGTTTGTTAAGACTCACGAATGGGTGAAAGTCGACGGAAAATTGGCAGTGGTGGGCATATCGAATCACGCCCAAGAAAAGCTCGGTGACGTGGTCTACGTTGATCTGCCACAGGTGGGCAAGGTTGTGAAAAAGGGTGAGGTGTTCATGAGCGTCGAATCTGTCAAAGCCGCAAGTGACATCTATGCACCCGTGAGTGGGAAAATCGTTGAGGTGAACGAGAAGCTTTCGAACCAGCCGGAACTCATCAACAAAGATGCCGAAGGAGAGGGTTGGCTCGTTAAGATCGAGATGACCAACCCAGATGAACTGTCCGATCTTCTCGACGAGGAAGCGTACAGGAGGTTCTGTGAGGAGGAAGGCTGAGATGTTTCCCTACATTCCGCACACCGAACAGGAAGTTCAAGAGATGCTTAAAGTAATCGGTTTCGAGTCGATTGAGGATCTCTACAGAGATATCCCAATGACTGTGCGCAGATTGAATTTGCCGAAAGGCCTGGACGAGTTCACTGTCACCAGGATGGTGAAACAACTTTCCGAAAAGAACGTGGTCGTTGAGAAGGAAAAAGTTTTTGCGGGTGCGGGCATCTACGTCCATCACATACCTTACGTTGTGAAATCGATTGTTTCGAGACCCGAGTTCGTGACTGCCTATACCCCTTACCAGGCAGAGGTATCTCAAGGAACGCTTCAAGCCCTTTTTGAATACCAAACGATGATCTGCGAACTCACAGGCATGGAGGTCGCCAACTCGTCGATGTACGATGGAGCTTCTGCGCTTGCTGAAGCGGTGCTAATGGCGCACAGGATAAACGGCAGGACAAAGGTGTTGATGAGCGAAGCCGTTCATCCAGAATACGTACAGACCTGCAAGACTTACGCAAGAGGTTTTGATCTGCAGTTCGTATCCATAGCTGTGGATGAAAACGGTTCGACGGATTTGAAATTGCTTGCGAACTTCATCGACGCAGAGAGCTGCGCCGTGGTCGTACAGCAGCCAAACTTCTTCGGGATCATCGAGGATCTGAGGCGTGTCCGAGAAGTCGCCAAAGGTCTGGTTCTCATAGTCGTTGCTGAACCAATTTCGCTTTCGCTGCTTGAACCTCCGGGAAGCTTTGGGGCGGACATCGTGGTCGGCGATGGTCAACCGTTAGGTATACCACCGAACTTTGGAGGACCGACGGTGGGCTTTTTCGCAACGCTCGAAAAATATGTCAGAAAAATGCCTGGCAGGATCATAGGACAGACGAAAGACGCTGAGGGCAAGACAGGTTACGTGATGATTCTTCAAACGAGGGAGCAACACATCAGGCGTGGGAAGGCTACATCAAACATATGCACGAACCATGCGCTGATGGCACTCACCAACGCCGTCTACATGAGTCTCATGGGTCCCGAAGGACTTCGCGAGATCGCTGAGAGGAGCTATGCGAACGCACATTACTTAGCCCAAAGACTTGAAGAGAAGGGTTTCAAACTGAAGTTCAAAGGCTCTTTCTTCAACGAATTTGTTTTTGTCGTACCTGAGGACTACGAAGGGCTCTGGAGAGAACTGTTCAAGGAAGGATTCTTGGCTCCCTTGCCCCTTGCATGGTTCGACGAACGTTACAGAGGACTTGCACTCGCTTGCGCAACAGAGGTCAACACGAAAGAAAGCATAGAACGATTGTTAGACGCGATGGAGAGTGGTTTGAAATGACGATCTTTGAAAAATCAGTCAAAGGAAGAAAAGGTTTCAAACTTCCTGAAGGTTCAGTTCCCTTTGAAGGGAAAGATTTGCCAGATCACCTGATCAGAACCAGGAAATTGGCATTGCCCGAACTCAGTGAGCTCGATGTGGTGAGACACTACACCGAACTGGCTTCGAAAAACTATTCGGTTGACAAAGGTTTTTATCCTTTGGGTTCCTGTACGATGAAGTACAACCCGAAGCTGAACGAGTTTCTCGCTTCACTGGGAGGTTTCACCGAAATACACCCTTACCAGCCTGTTGAGACGGTCCAAGGTGCTCTGCAGCTCATGTACGAACTCAAAGAAGCGTTATGTGAGATAACCGGGATGGACGAGATTAGCCTGCAACCGGCCGCGGGCGCGCATGGTGAACTTACGGGGATGCTCATCGTCAGGGCGTATCATCTTTCGAGAAACGACACTAAAAGAAACGTCGCTTTGGTACCTGACTCTGCTCACGGGACAAATCCTGCCTCGGCGGCAATGGCGGGGTTTGAGGTCATTGAGTTGAAGTCCACAGAGGACGGTCTTCTTGACGTGGAAGAGTTGAAGAAACACTTGAACGATAGGGTTGCCGTACTCATGCTTACTAATCCCAACACGTTGGGTTTGTTTGAAAAGGACATCCTCGAAATTGCGAAACTCGTTCACGAGGCAGGGGCTTTACTCTATTACGACGGAGCAAACTTGAACGCGATCATAGGAAGGTTCAGACCTGGCGACATGGGTTTCGACGTGGTTCATCTGAACTTGCACAAAACCTTTTCCACTCCACACGGCATGGGAGGGCCGGGCAGTGGACCGGTGGGTGTCAAACAGTTTCTCGCCCGGTTTTTACCCGTTCCGCTCGTCAGGAAGTCCAAGGACGGATCTTATTATCTTGACTACGATCTGCCGGAGAGCATCGGTAGAATGAGGAGTTTCTATGGGAACTTCAGCGTTCTTGTCAAGGCGTACGCGTACATACTGACCATGGGTGAAGATGGACTAAAGCGCGCTAGCGAGATGGCCGTGCTTAACGCGAACTATCTGAGAAAATTGCTCTCCAAGTACTTTAAGGTCGCTTCTGAGCGGACTTGCATGCACGAATTCGTTGTTGATGGGAGTGAATTTGTCAAGAAAACGGGTGTACGAATTCTGGATGTGGCCAAGAGACTTTTGGACTACGGTGTTCACGCTCCAACCGTGTACTTTCCACTGATAGTACACGAGGCGATGATGATAGAACCCACAGAGACGGAAAGCAAACAGACACTCGATCAATTTGCCGAGATCATGGGTAAAATAGTCGATGAAGCCATCAAGAACCCTGATCTGGTCAAAAGTGCACCACACAACACGCCATTGAAGAGGTTGGACGACGTTACAGCCACAAAGAATCCCATCTACAGGTATCAGTGATCCGGTCAAAAGGATCACAAGAGGGGGGCGAGAGATGAGTGAGGTGATGTGAGTGAAAGCGTTGATGTTCGATTACGATGGCACACTCGCGCTTGTGAATGAGGAACGGTTCGCGGAGGAATACTTCTTTTTGCTCAACGTCTTCATGGTAGAGCGGTACAAAATGGCTTTAGATCATTTCAACATACTCGACTGCATTGCCCATATAACCAGATGCGCGGACGGTGCGATCGACAACTACGACAGGTTCCTGAAATGTTTCTCGGACAGATTCAGCAAGTTTGACTGGAAAGGCGTGTTTGAGAGTTTCTATACCAGTGAAGAATTTGATAAGCTTCGTAAGTTGGTTAAGCCTAACAACAAGGTCATAGAATTGTTGAGAAGAGCCAAGGAATCTGGACTGATGGTAGTTCTGGCGACGAATCCAATCTTTCCAAGGAGCGCCACGGAGAAGCGGTTGAGATGGATCGGTCTCAGTTTGCCAGATTTCAACCATGCGACGTTCATGGAGAACTCTCACTTCTGTAAACCTGATCCAAGGTATTTTCTCGAGATATGTAGAACCATTTCTGTAGAACCGAAAGACTGTCTCATGGTCGGCGATGATGATCTGTTCGATGGAGCTTGCACGAGTGTCGGTATAAGGTACAAACCTGTTGAGCTCATTTCAAAAGATGGAAAGAAGAGTTTGCAGGAATGGTTGTTCGAGTGAAGGGATGTTGGGGTGAATTTTACTGTGGATTGACTCCGGAAAGGGGGGAAAGAATGGGTTGCGGTCAGAAGAAAGAAGGGAAGAAAGGAGCTCCAAAGAAGGAAGAAAAGAAGAGTAAGAAATGAGCAAACCCCGGCACGGTGCCGGGGTTCAGTCTGCCACCTTCGAGAATTTCTCTAAAAACTGTTGCGGGGTCATCTTCGCCGCATTTGCGAGTTTTGCGAGCATCGTAGGATCTTCCAGATCTTTTTTATTGAGTCTTATCATGTAACTCTTTGCGACCTTGTAGTGTTCGGAGTTCAGATCGACCAGACGCACCTTGCTCCGCCCTGTCTTGGGATCGGTGAATTCCTCGAAAGGCAGAATCGTTATTTTGCCCTGGTCTACACAGACCATACCATCCTTCATGCCGGGGGCGATTTTTCCGAGCAGGAACTGCACAGCACCGTAGCCTAAGGTTCTCGTGTAATCGATGTCGAAAGGAACGGGTCTTGCGCATCTCAACTCGTAGCCGAGCGTCACGTCGACGATGGTCATCTTCTCTCCGCGCTCCGCGAAACGTCTTTGTATCTCTCTCTTCAGTATGGTCGCGAGCGGTATCTCACCCAGTCGGATGTGACCGTGCGGATCTTTTTCAACGATCACACCAGGTATGCTGGCGAGCTCGTTCTCATTCATTATTTCACCTATGCCTTCGGCGATCACTGCAAGTCCATCGTTTCTGCCGAGAGCCCTGCGCTTTATGATGGCTGCCTCGAGCACATCGCACACCTCGGCCAAACTCACCTTGTCCTTACGGAACTCTTCCGCAATGATCGTGATGGTCGCGCTCGCTGCCTTGCCTATACCGAGTGCGAGGTGTCCAGCCTTCCTTCCCATGACGACGACGAAGTACCATCTGTTCGTGGTTCTCGAGTCCTGTAAAAGGTTGTAAACCAATTCTGCCCCGACGTGACGGGCGGTTTCGTATCCAAATGTGGGCATGCCACCTGGAAGAGGCAAGTCGTTGTCTATCGTTTTCGGCACGTGGGCCACACGAATCGAATCACCAGCTGCCTTTGAAACGGCAGAAGCGGAAGAGGCGGTATCATCTCCACCTATGGTCACGAGGTATTTGACGTGAAGTTTCTTCAAAGCTTCGACAACTTTTTCCACGTCCTCTTTGTTCTTCGTGGGATTCGCTCGCGAAGTTCTCAGGATTGAACCACCTTCGGTGTGGAGTCTTGAGACGTCCGCGATGCCGAGCGGTCTTATCATGTCTGTTCTGCCTTTCATGAGGTGCTCGAATCCGTCGTAGATTCCTATAACCTCAAGATCATTGTTGATAGCCTCGATCGTCACAGCGTTAATGACGCTGTTGATCCCGGGAGCGGGACCTCCTCCAACCAAGATTGCGAGACGCTCCGCCATTCTTGACACCTCCTCTTGAAGATTATAAACGTCGCTCGGATCGCACGGTGGCGTAACATTTTCGTCAGAGAGTCTTTCCTGTCTGTTCAGATTATGGGCTTTTGATGATATTAGAATTCAAAGCAAGAGGGAGTAGATCAGTCGTGGGCACGAAATTGTTTGTGAGAAGCCTCAAATGTGAAGTGAAAGTGGAAAAGAAGGAGAAGAAGTGCAACCGCCCGGTGATCTGTGGCGGTGTGCACTCATTGTAGCACACCGATCGGAGAAAAAGATCACCGGGCTACCGAAAAGGTAGCCCGGTTTTTTTAGGAGGAGTGAGAGCATGCAAGGTGAAATTCTGGACAGTACCAGTACGGAGAGCATGGATTTTCAGAGCACGGAACAGTTGATCGAGCTGATCAGCAAGTCCAAGAAGCGAACATCTGTGTTGGTCTTTGTGAAAGGCAGGCTGGACGAGGTCGACTTCTCTGCGGTACGCTTTTTCGGAAACAGAGATTTCGGTATCGTCGTGGCAGACTACGAAGATTTCAAAAAGCTGATCGAGAACCATCGCGATCAGATCGAAGACTTTTATGTGCAAGTTTCAGCGCGAAACTCTGCTTTACCGTTGGCCGACCTAACAAAGTACAATGCGAGGATAGAACCCGGTGCGATCATCAGGGACATGGTGAAGATCGGTGACGGTGCAGTCATCATGATGGGTGCGGTCATCAACGTCGGTGCCGTGATCGGTGAGAGGACCATGATCGACATGAATGCGGTCATTGGTGCGAGAGCCATAGTCGGAAGGAACTGTCATGTGGGTGCAGGGGCAGTGATTGCGGGTGTGTTGGAACCTCCGAGTGCAACACCTGTAATCGTTGAGGACGATGTGATCATCGGTGCGAACGCGGTGGTCCTTGAGGGTGTGAGGATCGGCAGAGGAGCGGTTGTGGCGGCGGGAGCTGTGGTGATAAACGATGTGGAGCCTTACACCGTCGTTGCAGGTGTTCCAGCGCGGTTCGTCAAAAAGGTCGATGAGAAAACGAAGGAGAAGACCAAGATTGTCGAAGCTCTGAGACATCTGAACACGCTGCTCAGGTGACCATGATGAGTCATATTTGTCGTGTTTATGATCCTTTCCCCATTCAAATCGAACGTGCCAAGGGGTTGTACATTTACTCCAAAGATGGAAAGCGTTATCTCGATTCTTTCTCAGGGATAGGCGTCCTCGCTTTTGGACACAACGATGAAGACATAAAGAAAGCCATGATCGAAAAGATGGAACGCTACACGCACATTTCGAACTTCTTTCTCGATGAGGACGCAGAGATCGTGTCTGAAGAACTGATTCGACGAACTGGTAGAAACGGGAAAGTGTTCTTTGCGAATTCCGGTGCCGAGGCCAACGAAGCAGCATTGAAGGCCATCAAGAAGTTACGAAAGGGTTTGATCGTGTCCTTTGAAAAGAACTTTCACGGCAGAACCGTTGCCACATTGTCTTTGACCGGCTTTGAAAAGCTGAAAAAACCCTTTGAACCCCTCCTTCCAGACGTCGTTTTCATGCCTTACAACGATGTTCGAGCTTTTGAAGAGTTTGTCAAAAAGAATGGCAAGAAGATCGCCGCTGTCTTTGTTGAGTGCGTTCACGGCAGCGGTGGTTTAAACGTGTTGAGTCATGAACTTTCCAAACTCATAATGGAGGCAAAACAAAGCTTCGGGTTCCTCTTGGTGGCCGACGAGGTCCAAGCGGGACTCGGTAGAACGGGAAAGTTCTTTTCTTATCAACACTTTGGATTGCAGCCTGACATCGTGACCGTGGCAAAGGCGCTGGGTGGAGGCTTACCACTCGGTGCGGCGATCTTTCTCGATGACATCGCTGACGTGTTTGGCCATTCGGAACATGGTTCGACGTTCGCACCGAACCCGGTGGCACTGGCAGGAGCAAGGGTTGTTCTGAGAAAGCTCACAGAAGAATTCATCGAACTGGTTGCCAGAAAAGGTGTGTTCTTCAGAGAGAGATTGTCGCGGATGGATTCGGCACGGGTCAAGATCAAGGGGCTCGGCCTGATGATCGGAGTCGAAGTGGATGTGGATGCGAAGTTGCTGAAAGAGGCTGCGTTCGAAAATGGACTCCTGTTGAACATAGTTTCTAACAACGTTGTGAGATTCCTTCCAGCCCTCAACATCAGTTTTGAAGGAATCGAGGAGATGGTGGATTTGTTCGAAAGGAGCCTGAAGGAAGCGTATGGACGAAGTCATGTTGAGAAGGTTGATTCACCAAAACCCTGAGTTGGCGTTCGAGGAACACAACACACAGAAGTTAATAATAGAATTCGCTCATGGCCTCGGGTTGAATAACATCGTCACAGTCGGTACGGGTGTGTTGGTTTTGGTGGGTAGAAACAAAGACGAACCTTTCGTTGTTCTGAGGGCCGAGCTGGACGCGTTGCCCATTCCTGAAGAAACGGACTATCCCTTCCGTTCAAAGAACGAAAACATGCACGCTTGTGGTCACGATTTTCACATAGCCGCAGCCTGCTGGGCAATGAGAAGGATAGTCCAGGAAAAGCGAAAGGGAAATTTCTTGTTCGTTTTTCAACCGGCAGAAGAGAGTGGCGCGGGAGCAAAAACGATCGTTGAACACATTTTGCGCTGGGATTGTGAGGTCAAAGCGGCTGTAGCGATGCACGTGACGGATGAATATCCGATCGGTATCGTCGCAAGTAGATCCGGATCGCTCTTCAGTGCTTCATGTGAAGTGAACGTGCGCGTGTTGGGACGTTCGGCCCATGTGGCGAACCACCAGCTGGGTAAGGACGCACTGCGTGGGTGTGTGGCGTTTCTGAATCAAATCTATGGGAGAGATTGGAAAGAAGATTTGGTTTGGTTCGGCAGGATCCTCGCGGGTCATGTCAGGAACACGGTGGCCGGCGAGGCTCTCATCGAAGGAACTGTGAGGGCGAGCGATTCCAAGGGTGTTCAAGATATCCTCGTCGCACTTCAGGAGATTGCGAAGAAAGTCGAAGAAGAAACCGAGCTGAAAGTTTCTGTCATACCCGGCGCGGAATATCCAGAGGTAAAGGTCGATGAGAAGTTGTTGGACGTTTTGAGAGCCGTCTCTCAGCGCAACGGTTTTGAGTTCATCGAATGTGAAAGAAAGCTCACCGCTGAAGACTTTGGTTACTTCTCCAAACATTTCCCGAGTCTGATGTTCTGGTTCGGTGTTAGACACGGATCACGTGTGGAGGGTTTACACTCTTCGAAGTTTTTACCCCCAGATGAGTTGATACCTGTTGCGGGAAATCTTCTCACACACCTCCTTGATTCGATCGGTTGAAGTCGGCTATGATATAACTATCAGGAAATGCCAGACGAGGAGGTGTGATACTTTGTTGTTCGTACTCGTTACTTCGGTTCTGGGGATATCCTATGTTTTGCTTTTGTCCATGAAGATTCTCGATAGCAGCCCCGGTAACGAGAAGACGATACAACTGTCACAGATCATCCAGAAAGGTGCCAGATCTTTTCTGTTGCACGAGTATCAGGTGTTCCTCCCCATCGTGGTCGCTCTCTCTTTGGTGCTCGGATTCCTCTTGGGTTGGAACATCGCGGGTGCTTTCCTTGTCGGAGCACTTCTCTCAACGCTCAGTGGCTTCTTTGGTATGACGATAGCTACAAAAGCGAACGCACGTACGAGCTGGGCGGCGAGGTATGGCCTGGGAAAGGCGTTGAAAATAGCTTTCACTGGTGGAGCCGTCATGGGCCTGACCGTTTCGTCTTTGGGTCTGCTCGGCTTGGTCTTTGTCTATACCTTGACCAAGGATGCGTCCAAAGTGAGCTACTATTCTCTGGGTGCATCCTTCGTGGCGCTCTTTGCCCGTGTTGGTGGAGGAATATTCACCAAAGCGGCGGACGTCGGTGCCGACATCGTTGGAAAGACGGAAGCGAACCTCCCTGAAGATGATCCAAGAAATCCTGCGGTGATCGCAGATAACGTGGGAGACAACGTGGGAGACGTGGCTGGTATGGGTGCGGACTTGTTCGAATCCTACGTTGGTTCGATATTCTCCGCGCTCGCTCTGGCCTTCGCCCTCAACGATGAACGCAAGTCAAGCTTTGCTCTTTTCACAGTTTCTGTAGGCCTTCTGGCTTCGATGTTTGCTGTCGCCGTGACGAGGTTTCTCAGTGACAAATCCAAAGACGCTGCGTCCACACTGAGAATGGGTACGATCTTAGCCAGCAGTGCGCTTGTTGCGTCTTTGCTTTTCTATTCTCTCTTTCAAAAAAGTTTTGTCGAGTTCCTTGTCGTGCTCACGGGAGTAATCATAGGCATCGCGATAGGACTGCTCACGGAGTTTTACACGTCCGGTGCCCGTGTTGAAAGGCTTGCAAAATCAGCACTCATGGGTCCGGCGAACTTTCTCATCAACGGCTTGGCGCTCGGTATGGAATCGACCTTGGTGGTCACTCTCATGATCGCACTTGGAGTCGTGTTCTGCCACCGTTTGCTCGGTCTATACGGTGTGGCACTCTCCGCTGTTGGCATGCTCGCAACCTTGGGCATGAGTCTCTCCATAGACGCTTACGGTCCCATTGCCGACAACGCGGGAGGCATAGCTCAGATGGCGGGGCTCGGAGAAGATGTGAGAATGATCACCGATCAGCTCGATGCGGTTGGTAACACCACGGCAGCGATGGGAAAGGGTTTCGCGATAGCTTCCGCAGCGATGACGAGCTTAGCACTCTTTGCCAACTTCGCAAGCGTTTCGCACTTAGAGAGTTTCGACATCAGACAGCCGGCCCTCTTTGTTGGTGCTTTGATCGGTGCGATGCTTCCGTTCTTCTTCAGTGCCCTCACCATGAAGGCTGTTGGTTATGCCGCAGACGAGATGGTCGAGGAGATCAGAAGACAAATAAGGGAAATTCCAGGTATCATATCGGGTGAGAGTCTGCCTGATTATGCGAGATGTGTTCAGATAGCTACGCGGGGTGCACTCAAAAGAATGGTAATTCCGAGTTTGCTGGCTGTAGGTTCGCCAGTCCTGACGTACCTCAGTTTGGGCGCCGTAGCGGTCGCAGGACTTTTGATCGGTGCCACAGCGTGTGGTGTGATGATTGCGATATTTATGTCCAATTCCGGAGGCGCTTGGGACAACGCGAAGAAGTACGTCGAAGAAGGTCACTTCGGAGGGAAAGGTTCTGTAACACACAAAGCGACCGTCGTTGGAGACACGGTGGGCGATCCTTTCAAGGACACCGCGGGTCCTTCGATAAACATCTTGATAAAGCTCATGGCGGTCACGTCCGTCGTGATTGCTACGATGAGGAGGTAGGAACGAATGAAGAGAATAGCGATTCTCTGTGTTGGTAACGATTGTCCCGGCTTGAACGCGGCCATTAGGGCGGTGGTGGTGAAATCCTCAGAGGTTGATATCGAAGTGCTTGGGGTGAAGGATGGGTTCGAAGGACTCATGAAGGATGAACTCGACGTGCTGTCGAAGGCGAACGTTTCAGGCATTCTGCACCGGGGTGGGACGATCCTTGGAACCTCACTTCTGATTCCGGAAGATGAAGAATCGATCAAAACGGTTCAGAGAAAAGTGGAGCAGTACTCGATCACTTCTTTGTTCATATTGGGTGGTAGACTGGGCGCCAGGGCGGCGCTGAATCTGGCGAAGAACAATGTGGCCTCGATACTTGTTCCTGCAACGATAGAAAACGATCTTGCGTTCAGCGATTTTTCGATAGGCTTCTTTACGGCCGTCGAAAACGTCAAGAACGCGCTCGATGTCTTACATTCCACTGCCGAGTCTCATCACAGGGTTATGATCGTTGAAACTATGGGAAGACCTGGAGGTTGGATTGCGACCGTTGGAGGGCTCACTGGAGGTGCGGACTACGTCGTTTCGAGTGCAGAAGCTTTCGATCCCATGGATCTTCTCAAGAAAATCAGGATGCGTTATGAAGGACAAAAGAGGTTCTCCATCATAGTGGTGGAGAGTGGAGTTAAACTGCCTGATGACTTCTACAAAAGCCTGGATTTCTCGCCACAGACTCCAGCCGCTCAGGCGATAGGTACGTTCATCGAAAGGAGTTTTCGAGAGTTCGGCGTGGAGTGGAGGTACACGAACCTCGGTTATTTACAACGTGGAGGAAGTCCTGTCTCCATGGATCGTCTCATAGCCACGCTCATGGCGACCAGGGCCGTTGAGATGATCAAAGCGGCAAAAGTGTATCACGCCGTTGGCATGAGAGGCTTGACCGTAACGGAAGTACCTTACAGTGAAACGATGCTGAACGTGAGGGTAGTCGAAGAACATTTGAGACTCCTCGTCAAACTCTTCTATTGAGGTGATCCTTCTGGGATTACTCGACATACTTGGACCTGTTATGGTTGGTCCTTCGAGTTCCCACACGCTTGGGGCTATGAGAATCGCCAGATTCGCACGAAGATTTGCGGCGACGATGCCGAGAAAAGTCGTTTTTGTTCTTCATGGATCGTTTACCAGAACGTGTGAAGGTCATGGTACCAAAAAGGCCCTGTTGGCTGGCATTTTAGATCTGAGCTACGACGATGAGAAAATCTCCAAATCATACAACCTCGCTCGTCAGAATGGATTGAAGTTCACGTTCGAATCTGCTGATCCGGGCGATGTTCATCCAAACACCGTACGGGTGAGGTTCTTCACCGATGAATGGCACGAGATAGAGGGTTGTTCCATTGGCGGTGGGGCCATAAAGATAACGAAGGTGGACGAGGTTGAGTGCGAGCTCGATTGGAAGTACGATACCTTGATCGTCGTCAACCGAGACGAGCCGAAGGCACTCATGAAGATCTTGAACTGTATTGATGTCAACATAGCGAACCTGTATTTAAGAAGGGTAAACTTACTCCAGCAGAAGGCTGTGACTATCATTGAATTGGATGGATCGAACTACGACGTTGAGAGACTTCGAAAGCTGGATGTAGTTCTTGAATGTTACTTCGTGCCAAAGGACCAGTTTTTGGGGAGCTGGTAGAAGTGAATTTCTCTGAGCTTCTCGAACTGTCGTGCAGAGCCAATCAACCTCTCCATGAAGCCATCTTAATCCAACAGATGTTGGAAGATGAATCAGATCCTTTCGAAACAAGGGCCAAGGTTCGATTTCTTTTGCACATCATGTTGGAGATCGTGGAGTCCAATTACGTTAAGTGTCAGCGGGCGTTGGTCGGACTCTGTGGAGACAACGCACGTTTACTTTCGAAACATGAGCCGAAATTCGTTGGTGAGTTCATGCACGCGGCGATGGTGGCAGCGCTGTCAGTCTCGGAAGCTAACGCCTCGATGAAGAGAATTGTTGCATGCCCAACGGCTGGCTCTTGTGGTGTGATGCACGGTGTTGTGTACGCACTCAGCAAGGTAACCCACATAGAAGAGGAAAGGCTCATTGAGGGATTAATAGTGGCTGGAGCCATAGGTGATGTTGTCGCCAGAGTAGCCTCTGTATCGGGTGCCAAGTCTGGTTGTCAAGCAGAAATAGGCACGGCGGCAGCCATGTCGAGTGGAATGATGGTCTACGCTCTCACTCGTGACGGAGAGAAGTCTTCTCATGCGGCTGCGATCTGTTTGAAATCTTTGATGGGTCTGGTGTGTGATCCAGTTGGAGGATTCGTGGAGGTGCCGTGCGTCAAACGAAACGCAGCGGCCGTCGCTGTCGCCGTATCGGCTGCTGAGATGGCTTTGTCGGTTATAAAGAGTGTCATACCGTTCGACGAGGTTGTGGAGGCCATGGCGAAGGTGGGAAGATCCTTGCCGGAGGAACTGAGGGAAACGGGTCTTGGTGGTATCGCAGCCACGAGGACTGCCCAAAGTCTACTGCGCCGTTTTATGAACAGGGGTGATATGAATGGAATCGTCGAGCAATGAAATAACTCAAAGCGTTGATCTTTGCGTCGGCTGGGGGAGACTCAATCCAAACGCACTTGGTTGGAGTAGGAAACCGTTGATCCGGGCGAACTTGAGAGACCATTTTCTCAGGAAAAAGAAATGGAACTACTGGGCCGTGATGAATCAAAATTGTTTCTTCTCAGCGACGATCTCACACATAGATTACGTCGGCATGGTGTTTGCCTACTTTCTCGATCTGAACAGTAAAGACTTCTTCGAAGAGACTGTAATTACACCCTTTGGTGCCGGTTGCGATCTGTCCGAGACGTTTCACGAGAGTGTTTCTTTCCACTCGAAAAAGATGAGTGTAAGGTTTGAAACGATTCACGAGAAGGTACTCATAAGCGTTTCGATTCCGCACACGAGTTTCGGAAGAGTCGACGCGCAAATCAAGGTTTATTTCTCCTCTCAAGAATCTCTGACAGTTGTTGTGCCATGGTCTTGGAGAAGGTTTCAGTTGACCACCAAATGTGTTGGGCTTCCCTGTGAGGGTACTCTGCTGGTCGGTAACAGAACTTACGAGTTCAACGTGAATGATTCCTTCGCCACTTTCGACTTTGGTAGAGGAGTTTGGAAATACAGGACTTTCTGGAACTGGGCCAGTTTCTCAACCGCGCTCGAGAATCACATCATCGGTGTGAACCTGGGTGCCGGTTGGACAGATGGAACGGGTGCAAACGAGAATGCGGTCTTCGTGGATGGGAAACTTATCAAGATAGACAGTGACGTTTCGTTCGACTATGACAGAAAAGATTTGTTCAAACCTTGGCACATATACACAAAATCGAGCGATCAGGTAGAACTGGAGTTTCACCCCTTCTTTGAAAGGATAGCGAAGAGTAACCTCTTAATCGTTGCATCGAGTGTGCACCAGATGATAGGTAGGTTCAAAGGGTTCGTGAGGGATGCTGAACACAATCTCTACATTGTGGACGGGGCGCTCGGCTGGGCAGAGGAGCACCGGGCGCGATGGTGAGCACACTCGTGTTTTCCGAGTCCAAGAGGTTGGAGCACACGGCATTTTACCTTTCCGTAACTTGACATGGTATAGTGGCAGTGGTAATATGGGTATCGGCAGTCTTAAGAACGAATAGAGGTCTTCGATGAGAACTGAATAAACCCAAGTAGAGTCTAAGTGTAGGCTCGAGGTCGTTTGTCGTCGGGTCATTGAAAAATGGATAGCAGTCCCGCCAATCATAAAGAATCCAAAGGGTCAAGGATCTAAACCTTCTGCTTAGATTTCGTGGAGGGTTTGATCCTGGCTCAGGGTGAACGCTGGCGGCGTGCCTAACACATGCAAGTCGAGCGGGTACCCGCAAGGGTACCAGCGGCGCACGGGTGAGTAACACGTGGGTAATCTACCCCTCGGAGGGGGATAACTGGGGGAAACCCCGGCTAATACCCCATACGATCCGGCAACGAAAGTTGCTGGATGAAAGGGGCGTTTGCTCCGCCGAGGGATGAGCCCGCGGCCCATCAGGTAGTTGGTGGGGTAATGGCCCACCAAGCCTACGACGGGTAGCCGGCCTGAGAGGGTGGTCGGCCACAAGGGCACTGAGACACGGGCCCTACTCCTACGGGAGGCAGCAGTGGGGAATCTTGGACAATGGGCGAAAGCCTGATCCAGCGACGCCGCGTGGGGGATGAAGCCCTTCGGGGTGTAAACCCCTGTTGCGAGGGAGGAATAAGGCCTGGAGGAAATGCCAGGCCGATGACTGTACCTCGCGAGGAAGCCCCGGCTAACTACGTGCCAGCAGCCGCGGTAATACGTAGGGGGCGAGCGTTACCCGGATTCACTGGGCGTAAAGCGGGTGTAGGCGGCTCGGTAAGTCGGGTGTGAAATCCCACAGCTCAACTGTGGAATTGCGCCCGAAACTGCTGAGCTTGGGGCCGGTAGAGGGAGACGGAACTGCCGGTGTAGGGGTGAAATCCGTAGATATCGGCAGGAACGCCGGTGGGGAAGCCGGTCTCCTGGGCCGCGCCCGA
>Ga0197142_1002262_pt1 | contig 16958 bp, 16 predicted proteins | sample GBS60_MetaG_FD_148614 | JGI IMG/M metagenome (GOLD analysis project Ga0197142, IMG submission 148614) | Sediment microbial communities from Great Boiling Springs, Gerlach, Nevada, United States - GBS 60_MetaG | ecosystem: Environmental > Aquatic > Thermal springs > Hot (42-90C) > Sediment...
AATTTTGTTAAACAAAATGGAGATTGAAATGAAAAGTTTATATACATTTTTGGTTATTTTTATTTTCCTTTTAACCCAGAAAGCAATAAGTGAATTCGACCCGGGGAGGCCTGTTCGAACTATAACATTTACATATCGGGGTTGTCCAGTAGAAGTTACTTATTGTTGCGATTTAGTTTTCGATTTACACAATGTCTCTATTCTTTCTATTAAAGTTCTTTTACCCTGTGATACCACGATATATGAGAGCAATAAAGAAGATTTCACCGATTCAATGATGAAAGAAATTGCTATTGATGGACGTCTTGTGCCAACTCCAGATAGTTCAGGATGCTGGGACACAATACCCCCTTGCGAGGTTGGTGAATTATGTATAGTTCGCTGGAAAGATGAAATATGTTATGAAAAATGGGAATATTACCCTGGAAATCCACCTGCGCCACCTTATTGGGGAATGATAACTTGCGATTCATACGCAAGATGCAACGAGACTATAAGAATATGTTACACTATTGAAAATGGTCAAAGGAAGTACCGTGTTGAAAGGGTCGGATTTGTTCAACCTCAATGTTCAACACCTTGTCGAGATAATTGCGGGTTAAGAATTTAGGAGATTAGGAACAATTAAGGGGTATGGAAAATGAATAAAGTCCTTGTAGCACTAGTTTTCTTTTTGGCTGGTGGATTTTTATTCCCCCAGTCTCCCTGGAAAGTTATTCAATTAAAGATCCACCCTATTTTTTGCATGTTGACTATAATTCAATTACAGTTTCTCGAAATAAATGTTTCCTCTTTAATCGTTTTAGTGCCGATACCCTAAATGTTCCTTTAATGTATTGGTTAGAAATTTTGGACAACGATTCTGTTATTGTAACTGAAATGTATCAGGGGGAGTTTAAAGAGAAATTACAAAAGTTAGGTGTAGAGATGTTGCGCTGGCGTCTTTATTCAAAAGCTAACTATGACGGTACGATTTGGTTGTATTCCGAAGGACCACCCGACACTTGTGGAAGATTTTATATTTTTAAGGACACTAATTTAAGTGTATTAAATTTCAAAGTGTATGACGACACAAGTTTAATAGCAAAAGAAAGGGGTGATTTTTCGTTTCTTTGCTTCGATAGGGATGGCAATCCCTGGATAGCATTTTTTGGCTATTCGGTTTCTGACCCTTCGGTTTCGAAATGGAAGGCTCGAGCTGCATATTATAAAGGCGATGGGATATTTGAGATGGCTCGGGACTCTTTCCCATATGCCTATGGCCAAAAATATGCAGTAGCTGACAATTTCAACCGGGTATGGCTGGTTAAACGCAGAACTATCTTTTGCTTCGATAAATTTCGAACCTATATCGCAGGTTTTCAACCAATAAATATGTTCGACAATGTTGACTTCTTTAGTTTTAATAATATACTATATGATTCGAAACGCGGTAGGTTATATTTCATTGACTATTTTCCTTCAATATTGATATATGATGGTACATCCTGGACTGCCGAGAGGATAAAGACATCTAATTTAGATACAATGAATTCATTGGCAAATCCCAAGTACGTCCCTGCGTGTTTGGATAGTTCGGGGAACCTTTGGACAACGAGATGGTATAATTTCAAGCATTTATACAAGAGGACACCCGAAGGGAAGTGGTATTTGTATAAACTACCAGAAAACTTTCACCCCATTGATGCTCAAGCCGATAGCGCTGGACGGATTTGGCTTGCTGGTGGTACAACTGGATTGTATGAATATAGAGTAAGCATTGCTATATTCGACCCAAATAAGGCAACTCCACTTAGTGTTGAAGATACGCAGACCGAGGGCGAAAAATTTTGGGTATGGATATTGAAATTGTATCCGATGCCTGTAAAAGAAACAATTTTTGTGGAATTTTATCTATATAAAGAATATTTCAATGAATGTAAATTCGAGGTATATAACCTTTTAGGGCAAAAAATGATGGATTTGAACGCGTACCAATCTGGATTTGAATATAATGTTAATACCCAAAGAGCCCGTATTTCGTTTCGTGTCCCCGAGGGATTGTCGAGTGAATTGTATTATCTGTGCGTTAGAGCAGGCGAAAGCACACACATAAAACCATTTATTGTTGAATAAATTGAAATATTGTTCAGATAATTTTAGAAGTTGAGAAGCATCAAATAATTCAGGGAATTTCCATATACCCAAAACGTTGTAATTAATTCTGTCCCAAATCCATTTAAATCGCTTTACGATTGGGGTCAAATCGAAAAGGGATGAAGGATAAACTGTAGTAATGCAGAGCAGGATTTTGAACAAGGGGCTTTAACCCTTTTTCACAACGTGTAGACGAAGAGTGACTTTTTTTGGATAAGGGGATGCAATTCCTTGTTTCACTTCTCCTGGAATAATGTATTGGTATCCGATATCTAACATATCTTACAATGAAAATACTTTTTCTTCTAAATATCTATTCCTAAAATTTCTCTAACTGAAATTCCAATCAGGAAGGTAATTCCTGTGACGGCTAAATTGATGAGAATCATTTCCAAAAAACGAGATTTGAAGGAATAATCTTTAGCAACAGAAATATAGAAGTTGAAACAAAAGATAATAAAAATGGCAACAGCGAAAGTTATGATTAATGCAAAAAAAGGATTCGAAAAAAGAAGATATGGGGCTACAAGCATTATCACAGTAAGAATATATGCTAAACCTGTGTAGATTGCAGATTTCAAATAGCCTTTGCCTTGGCTATCGGCTCGTGCGGATAAATACGAAGAAGCAGACATCGAAAACGATGCAGCTATTCCTGTTATTAAACCTGCAAGGGCAATAATTCGGGTATTTTGTAATACAAATGTCAAGCCAGCGAGCGCTCCAGTCAATTCTACCAGCGCATCATTCAAACCTAATACAATAGCACCTGCATATTTTAATTTATCTTCGTCAATCAAGCTAATTAGGGTATTTTCGTGTGTTTCTTCTTCGGCAATGATTTTCTTCGCCTCGGGAATTTGTTCGACGATTTGCGAATATAGTTCCTGTGCTCTTTTTTCCGACTTCTCCATCAACTTTATGCTGAACGTTAGCCCCAAGAACCTCCCAAGAAAAGAATAGAACCAGATGATAAATTTGTTTGGTTTTACTTCTTTTTTAGTATACTTTTTCCAAAAATTATGATGCGCCGATTCATCATTTGCAATTCTATTAAGTAAGTCCTCTGTGGGTGTGCCGTTGAAGCTTTTTGCTAAATTTCGATAAACGAAATACTCGGTTTGCTCTGTTCTTTGAATTTTTATAATTTTTTTTAACAAATCTTCTGTTATTGCCAATTCCACACCATTGAAAAATTCTGCTTAATAAGAGTAAAAATATTATAACTCGAAAGTCTTCATTTATTATTTTAATTTATTTTTTTATGGGGATAAAGTTAATATGTTGTTAGAAATTGAATTCGAGAAAATTCCTGGTTTTTCACGCTTGTTTTGTGATTTTTTGAAAAGAGCCCCATTTTTTATTGAACGACTTGCAGACGAACAAAATCTATTTGAAAATCACCAAATAATCGAAAAAAAATTGAAATCATATACAAAGAGAAAGCAATTTTTGCAACTTCTTGCTGAGAGCAATTCAGATATTGAATTGACGGAGCAGCAAAAAGAGAATCTAAAGGTCATATCGAAAGAAAATTCAGTAGTTGTTATGACTGGTCAACAACCGGCAGTATTTGGAGGACCACTATATACGCTATATAAATCATTATCAGCCATTCAACTTTGTAATAAACTTAAAGAACATTACCCAGATTATGATTTCGTACCAGTCTTTTGGCTCGAAGATAATGACCACGACATTCAGGAAGCAACTCAAGTTTATCTTCTCGATAATCTTGGAAATCCGCTGGCTCCGGATGTGAGTCAAAGCTCAAATCCAAACAAAAAACAAAGTATATCCAACCTTCCAATTGATAACAACTTAATTAGTTTTCTTGAATTTTATTTAGAAAGCAACAATTTTACCCTTAGTCAGCCACTTTTAGTGTCACAGATTCTAAATTTCTATAAAAATGAAAAATATTTGGTTGTACCATTTAAAAAAATTATAAACTTAGTTACTGGAAAATTTGGGTTGTTATTTCTTTCATCTAGCTTGTGTCGAAAAAATTATGCTTTTGTAGAGATTATACAGAAAGAATTAGAATATGCTGGAACCAGCAACAAAATCATTGAAACGACTAATCAACTAATTGAATCGAAGGGATATCATATACAAGCGAAATCATCTGTCGTCAATATATTTTTCCATTTAGACGGGGAAAGGATTAAAGTCAATCTTGATACTGAAACCAATAAGTATAGAATTAAGAATGAAATATATTCAGCACAAGAACTTTTAACCCTTTTCAAAAACTTTCCTACAAATTTCTCTCCAAATGTTTTGCTGCGCCCAATTTGTCAAGATTTCATAGTGCCAACAATTGCAAGTATACTTGGGCCAAGTGAAATTGGATATACAACTCAACTTCCCGAGCTATACAATTGGTTTTCGGTTGTAATGCCTGCAATTGTACCTCGCCATTCATTGACTTTTGTACCTGCTGAATTTTCCAAAAATTTAGCTGGATATGAATTTGAAATTCTTTTTCAAAGCCGGGAATCTCTCGAGAAGATGATATATTTCCAAAACAGAGACATAGAGCTACTGCAACAGATAGAAAATCTCGAAATTCGGTTTAAAAGCATTTTTAAAGAAATGCAAGAGATAGCTTCGTGTATCGACAGAACACTTGTTGCCAGCAGTGATGCACATTTTAGCAAGTCCTTTCGTTTTTTTCAGGCGTTAAAAGAAAAAATTTTCTCCAATGAACGCAGGAAAATCTTAGAAAAGTTCCGTTCGGTACTTTATTTAAATAGACTTATCTTTCCAAAAGGCACTTTACAAGAAAGATTTTTCGCAACGATTTATCCTTTATTAATCTTCGGAACAGAGAAATTTTCAAACACAATCGAGCCGATATTTACGAAACCTCGGAATAAGCATTATTTAATTGTAATTTGATTGGTAGCGCTGAAAATGTCCAAATGTTATAATGATTTTTATGATTATGAAAAGGAGTTACCTTACATCAACTCAGTGGTATTTAAGCTCTGAATTTGTTCTAACATTTAAAGCCACAACCTCTTCAATATTTTGAAACATTCTTGTAATTGCGTTTGTTTACCTATTATTATTAACTTATTAGGTGGTCATAAGTAGTAAAAAGTCTGATTTTAAAGAGTAAATAAAAAAATATTTAAATGGTAAATTCGTTTCAAAAATTTTAATTTTTGGGTTGCAAATGGCTCTAATAAAGATTGAGGAAAAGGAAAATTTCTGTGTTGCATTCCTGGAAGGTGATTTTGTTTCGACCGACGATATAAACCTTTTGCGGTCAACTTTAAAGGAACTTTCCCAGAAGGAAAATAACCGCCTGATAATCAATTTAAGCAAAACCAATTTCCTTAGCTCGGCTTCCCTTGGGGTTCTTCTTTCGGGCAATGCAATGTTCGAGAAAAATGATGGGACCATTATCGTTTGCTGTGCTTCGGACTATATCGAAAATTTATTCAAAATAACCAAATTGAATCTAATTTTTAAAATTTTTCAAACTCAATACGACGCTGAAAGATATTTGAAACAAATATCCAAGGAAGAGAGAAAATAATTTAAACCTTTTGTCTCCTCCTTTTTAAGTTTTCATTTTGCAATGAATCGAAAAACTAATTTTTTTAGATACTTCAAAATCAAATCTTAGGTAAACAAAAAATTTGGATACTCAGCATTATTTAGTGTTTTTTACTTTCTCAACCAAGCTTCCATAATTTCCTTAAATTTTTCGCCAATTAGTTGTGGCGTTTGATACTTCCCGGCAACAAGCCTTTGTCGGAATGCTTCGTAAAGACTTACAGCACAGGCGACCGAAATATTCAAACTTTCGACCATCCCCACCTGTGGAATAAGGAAGTTCCCGTCGGCAATAGAAATTGCATCTTCCGAAACACCCGAGTGTTCATTGCCAAAAACAAGGGCAACGGGTTCTACAAGGTTCAAATCGTAAAGCGAGACTGAATCTGCTTTCAAAGAAGTAGTGAAAATCTTGAAACCTCTTTGCTTAAGAACAGTAAAGCAATTTTCAACATTGTCGAAAAAATTCAGTTTGACCCATTTGATAGCGCTTGCAGAACTTTTCTTGCTTAAATCGGGAAATTTTTGCCCGCTATGGTAAATCAAAAAGACTTCGTAAATTCCTACTGCGTCGCAAGTGCGGATAACTGCCGAAACATTGTGCGGGTCGTGCACATTTTCGAGGACCACAGTCAAATCCAACTGCCGTTTCGAAAGCACACGACGAATCTTTTCGGTTCTTGCTTCCGTTCTTTCCATAATTTTTAAAATAACAAAATTAAGTTTTAACAGTTTATTCGTACAAGAAAAAAGCATTAAGATACAATCTATGAAAAGAGTTTTAACTTAAAAAGCATTTTGACCATCAACTCGACACATTTTATAAAGCATAAAAACAGAATTAAGTAATAACTAAAATCTTGGTGAATTATTTCTGGTATACTTGCTGCATTGTAGGGGGCGACTATACCTTTGAAAAGTTTACTAAAGCCAGTTCAAATATATAAAGTGAAAAAATAACCTTAAATTTTTTAAAAAACTTTTGTTATCCTTTGGACTTTGAAATTTTTTTTAATTTTTTTTAAGTTAACGATTATTAACAATTGCTTTTGCTTTTTTCCCCTCTCATAGAGGGGTTAGGGGTTAAAAACCGGAAGCATTTTCTTCTCATAATATGTAGAAGCTGTTGCTGGGTGCAATTACAATGGGCTACAGACCCTTGTTAACACTGGGTGGGTGGACGCTGAGTGAAATCTACCGAACGATGGGATGCATCCCCTTGTTCATTCCTTCTTCAAGAAAATTATGTGATTTGCAGTGCAATTTTTAAATATCTCTTGTAAAGAGCATATTAAATTATTAGCCGAAATAATTTCTTCTCCCGCTCTTGCATTTTCGAAATTTTTTTGTATTTTATTAATGAATATCAAAAGGGGGTTGTGGAAAGATATTTTCTACAAATGCCGTGCTACAAGATGCTCGATGCGAGAGGTAATGAAATAGTGTTGCTTGAACTTTTAGTTTTTGCAGAGAGAGAGAGAGAGTATATTCAGAAAACAAACTCCGAAATAAATGCTCCTTTAAGAGTCATAGTCTCCATTATTGTATTTGTTTCGCCCGCCCACCACCTAAGTAAGCATTCAAATAGAATAATGATGTTGCTTTGTTTTCCTAATTCACGCGAAAGTCAAATTTTTAAATTTGAAACTTTAATTTATGTTTAACATTTTAAATGGAGAAAAAATGAAACATAAAAATAAAGTTCATAATCTTTTTTTAAAGTTTTTTTGGCATCCTCATTCCTATTGTTAGCCCAAAATTTAGATGCTGTTCAGCAATCAAATTTAGATAATTGTCCACCAGGGTATGAAAAAAATTTATAGAAACTCGTGTTTATTGTGGCTGTACATCTGTTGATATTGTTTTTGAAGTTTGTTGTAAGTGGGATATTAATGAACACAGATTAGATTATTTTCTTAATAGGCACTATCCCAAAAGTAGGAATAGTCTTTGTGCAATCTTTTATGATGCCGATACTAACTGGTTCAATCATTTTAGTGACTCAATAATTGCAACACATATAGAAGAAACTTGCCTTGACAGGGATTGCCCCCCTTGCGACCATCCAACGCTGAAAAACTATCAACTTGTCTATCAAAAATCTCATTGCTGGCAGAAAGTTTATGAATTAAGCCCACCATATCCTGGGGAAGAACTTTTCTGGCGCCTTGTAACACGAAAATGTCCAATGTCTGAAACATTTTGTGTAACAATTTATAATTTATGCTGTGATTATTCTTATCAGCCACCACGAAAGATTCTTCAATTTGTTAGTTTCGACCCTGGTAGTAACATATGGTGTAATAGGGGATATCCTGAGATACCACCCGATATTATAAGCGGTGAAAGAGAAGAATATTGGGAATCTGAATGTTATCGTACACCTTGTAGGTAAAGAATTTTTGCCCCCTTGGTTTCACCAAGGGGGTAATTTTAATAATTTTGTGAAATAAGATTTAGGAGGTATTATGAAAATGAAAAAAATTTTATTTTTCATCCAAATTTTGTTTTCAACATTTTGTTATGCTCAAATTTTTAAAGATTTCGATTTCAAAGCTGTGTCGACCGATTACAACGGCCTTGCATTCAACGGCAAAGCTATCGTGTGCTATGGAACAAATGGAATTATCACCAAATCGAATGATTTGGGTTATAGCTGGACAAGGGTCAATTTACCCGATAGCTTCAACATTATTCAGATTGAAGCTTACAAGAACGATTTTATTGGCTTTACAGATAATGGTTATTTTATCACCTCGACAGACAATGGTAATAGTTGGAACATCATAAAAAATTCGGGACAAAAAATAAAAAGAATGGTTATCTTAAATAATGGTGACATTGCAGCTCTTGGAATCAATAAATTGTTCTTTTTCAATAATGATTTAAGTTTTAAGCAAGAGATAGACGTAACAACCCTGCAAAATCGATTTGAAATCTGTTTGGTACAGAATCGATTTATAATATTTCCTTCCGGAAAAGGAATTATAGGAATTTTTGACTTAAATAAAAGCCAAACCACTTATTTAAATCTTAAGGATTTAGGAGTTTGCGATGATTGCCCTGAACCAAGATACCTATTACCACTTCCAAATGGCATTCTATTCCAGTTAAGAAATAAATTATACCATTACGATTTAGACAAAGTTACCTTTTTAACTAACTTGCCAGTTCCCTGTCCATTAGTTTTGGGAGATGACGGTTCAGTATATTGTGTCTACTCCATTTATGAGAGTGTATTTGATACAGACTCTTTATACTGCTTTAAAGTAGATCTAGTCAATAAAAAGCTTATAAGATTAAATAATGAAGGTTTCGACCGGCAAGTTTATAAAGTCACTCTAAACTCCATTCAATTTCTCCCCCCGAATATTTTAATGGCAACGGGAACAGATAACTTGATTTTGGCTTCCAGAGACCTCGGGGCAAGCTGGTCGGTTTTATCTTATTTTAAAATTACTGACTATACATATTTGAAGTTTTTTGGTGAAAATGAAATTCGAGGCAACAGCAATAATCTTACATTTGTTAGATCAAGCAACGGCGGAGCAACCTGGCTTCCGCCTAAGCGGTTTGGTTATTCCTCTCTTTTCAAAAGGTTTCGGGGGGAAGCATTGGTTTTCTTTCCAAACGAAAAATATGCATATGTTTTTAATAATCATATTATTACAAATGACGATACCAACTTTGTTTATTCCGATGATACCTGCTTGACATTAAAAGCAAAGAATGTCAGAGATATTACATATTATTCACAACGTGGCTCGATTTCTTTTTTCACCAATGAGGAGAATCTGTATGTAAACTACCCAAGTAGTTTTAAAGGTAATTATTTCTCCCTTCTATTTATCCTGGATTTCGACTTAAATTATAAAAAATATGTTTATTTTGATAGCACAAGGCTTTTAGATGTAAATCTTATTGATTCCAACACATTTGTTGGCGTTTGTAAAAAATTTACTAGTAAAAGAAACCTTTTTAATGTTGTTAAAACCAATGATGCTGGTAATAACTGGTACGAAATCTATAATTTCGAAGTAGATTCAAACTTATCGATAGCAGAAGCAAAATTATACGAAAATTTGGTTTTTGTCAGTCTTTATGATTCTCTGAGTTTCAAGATATATATGTTTGATTATCTTAACGACAAAAAGCAAGTTTTGATAGATACTAATATTCAATTTGGTTTTATGTATTTTTACAAAAATAAATTATTTATACCTTTTGATGATTTAAAAACCCTTAAAATCTATTATCTTTCAAAAAATTTCCTCGACCCAAAAAGTAAATGGGAGCTAGAACCCTTACCCCAAATACTTCAAAATTATCAACTATATTACTTCTCCGAGAGGATAATTTCAACAACAAGAAAGTTAGCATTCATTGCGAAAAATTGGGGAGCAAGACCAAATCTTTTTATTGCTACACCCAAGCAAATTGATAATGTTGAGTTTGAAATTAATAAAGTTACTCGTGATAAATATTTTCTTTCCGAGCCATATCCTAACCCATCTCACGAACAAACATCATTTATACTATGGCATCCTCAATCGATTACTTCAACCGACATAAAAGTCCAGATTTACGATTACCTAGGTCGCGAACTAACTAATCGATTCGAAATAACATTTCAGCCTTATAAAGAGTATACAACCTTAATTAAGTTATTCAATAAGGAACAACTTAATAATAATGTATTATTCTTACGCATCACTGTTGATAATCAAACAAAAACCCAATCGTTTGTTATTTTATACTGATTTATACTGATTCAAAGAAATTAAGATGGTACACTATAAATATGTTAGCGGATATAGAAGGTGAAGTTTCCCAAATCTAAATTCCTTTTTTCATTTTGCTTTTTAACAATTAAAAATTTTAAAAATTTTAACACTAAAGACATTATGCATAGAAACAACTAAAATGTTGGGCTCCCTACCAATTGGATAGCTTATTGATTATTTGGATAGTTAAACAAAATAATAAAGTAGATTTGTTTCGATGTTACTGAATAATTATTTAAATCACATAAATATTTTGAAATTGTTTAAAAGTTTTGTAATTTAAGCCTGATTTTTTTACAAAATTTAAAATGGGTTTAGAAAAAACTAAAGAGAAACGAATTATTAAAACATTACAGTTTGGTGTTCTCGAAATCGAGCCGCACCACATATTTTATTTCGAAAACGGAATTCTTGGTTTCGAGGATTTGCACGAATTTGTTTTGATTGCCGACGAAGATACACTTCCGTTTAAATGGCTGATTTCAATCGAAAAGCCCGAGATAGGCTTCCCTTTGTTGAGTCCCTGGCATTTGGATTTAATGTATGACCCAGGTCCAGAATTCGATCTTGAAAAGCAAGTATTGATGGTCATTGTAACACTGGAAGATGAAAATAAACAAATGACAGCCAATATGAAAGCCCCAATTGTGTTCGATGTCGAAAATCAAAAAGGCTGGCAAACAATTTTAATGAACGACAAATATTCGACTAACTTTGTAATACCTAAAAAAGCCAAACAAGAATAAAGGAATATATGCTTGTATTATCAAGGAAGATAGGCGAAGTAATCACAATAGGTTCAACGATTAAAATAACTGTCTTGGGATACAATCGAGGTGTCGTCCGTTTAGGAATCGAAGCTCCAAAATCTATTCCCGTACACCGCAAAGAAGTTTACGACAAGATTATAGAAATCAACCGTCTTGCGGCAAGAACTGAAATAGAAATGTTAAAAAATGCTATGAAAAACTATCCGGTAAAAATCAATAAAAACATTAAGGATAACCTGAGCAACCAAACTATAGTTTCGAGTAAAGGAAAAGGGAATTCAGAAAACAAAAAATAAGGTTAGTAATTATGGTAGAATATTGTGCTTTAATAATCGACGATGATGTCTGGATGCAAAGAATCCTCGCCAAGACACTTCAAAGCTATGGTTTCCGTAAGACCTTACTTGCTTCGAATGGATATGAAGGTGTTAGCTTAGCAATAGAACATTTGCCCGATTTAATCGTTTTGGATATTCTTATGCCGGATTTGTCGGGGCATCAGACATTGAAGTTACTTAGAACAATTAAGATGACGAAACACATACCTGTTTTGATGGTTTCAGCTCTTTCGGATACCGAAAATTTGGGTAAAGCAGTTAAAATTGGGATAAATGGATATATCTCCAAGCCATTTACCCGAACGACTGTTTACGATAAACTTGTCAACATTTTTGGCCAGGACAGGATGGAAAAAATCGCCGCCGGTCAACCAATTGAGAAACTATACATTGATGAGGAGGTCGATTTAAAAACTTTAATATCTCGCCACGATTCTCTTATTTCCGAAGAAGAAGCACCAACCGGCGAACAGCAAATAAATGTTGCTCCGGAAAAAGTTTCATCAAGATATCATGAAGAAGATGAGCAGAAAACCATCGAAGCAATCAAAAAGCTTCTTCAGAAAACCAGAAAATCCTCTGAATGATAGAAAGAAGGTTAATAGTTGGTTCTCGAGGTAGCAAACTTGCTATTGTTCAAACCCATATCGCTTTAAAACGATTGCATAAGTTTTTCCCTGAATTGGTATTTGAGGTTAAGATAATCAAAACAAAGGGTGATAAATTTTTAGATAAGAATTTTAGTCAAATTCAAGGAAAAGGGATTTTCACAAAAGAAATAGAAGAAAAACTTATCTCTCGGGAAATAGATGTAGCTGTTCACAGCCTAAAAGATCTTCCTACAGAATTACCCGATGAACTTATGATTTCTGCAATATTGACAAGAGATTATCCCGAGGATGTTTTGATTTCAAAGAAAAATCGATTATTCTTTGAACTTCCCAAAGGTGCCAGGATTGGCACCAGCTCGCTTCGCCGAATTGTACAGTTGAAAAGAATACGACCCGATTTAGTTTTTGTCCCGCTACGGGGAAATGTTCCAACACGGATAAAAAAACTTTACAGTTCCGATTTAGATGCAATCGTTCTTGCCCGAGCTGGGCTCGAAAGGTTAGGACTTGGACACACAATTACTGAAATTCTACCCGTAGAAGTTGTGGTTCCAGCAGTTGGACAGGGAGCCATAGCAGTCGAAATTCGTAAAGACAATGAATTTGCCCGGGAAATCACCGAGAGTCTAAATGACATTGAAACTGAATTTGCTGTTCGAGCCGAAAGATCATTTCTTAGCAAACTTGGTGGGGGGTGTCGGAACCCAATAGCAGCTTATGCAACTATAATTGATTACGAAATCTTCATAGATGGTTTTGTAGCTTCGACCGACGGCGAAAGCTACGTCCGACATTCAACATTTGGCGATGCTATTAACCCCGAAAAACTTGGGTTTCAATTGGCTGAAGAAATGTTAAAAATGGGTGCTCGAAACATTCTGGATTCTGACAAGATTAATATTTCAACCCAACCGTAAACACCAAATTCCGTGGCAACCCTGGTTCGATATAGTAGGGCAAGTTTGTTCCTTTTTCGTAAATAGGATTAAGAAAAACCGAACCAATATACTTTGTATTCAAAACATTGTTTACGCTAAAAGCAAGGGAAATTTGTAATTTTCTATTAATATAAATTTGGTCGATCCAGGTTCGTAAGTTCAAAATGTTGTATGCTGGAACTTCAATTTTATTTGCATCATCGGCGAAATATTTTCCAACGCCATTAAGCGAAAATTCAAAGTTTAAGTAAAAAGGGATTAACAACGCAATGTTGTAGAAATAATTCGGAACACCAGGTATCTGGTTGTCTTTAAAATCTGCAAATATTCCAATTTTCTGTTTGTCGTAAAAGGATGAGTCAACCTTGTATTCGTTGAACTTGCTGGCTAAATAGGTAAAGCTTCCTGAAAGAGTAATTCCATAGACAAAAGTGGCTCGCAATGCGGTTTCGATACCTATTCGAGTTGTTTTGCCAGCCGAAAAATAGAATCTTCCTTCTCGATATGGAACCAACTCATTTTTTGTAGAAATGTAATATCCCGAAAGTTCAAATTCAATACCTTTGAGGAAACCTCGTAAATCGGTAAAGGATTTCAGACCCAATTCATAAGTGGTAGAAATTATTGGGTCCAATAAAGGATTAATTTGATGTAAAGTATCTTCCCCGGGTGGTGGGTCAGTCTCGTTTCCAGCTGGAACTTCAATACCACCGCCTACATTTCCAAAAATCGACAAGTTTTCAAAAATTCGATAGGTTATGCCAAATTTTGGTGTTAAACGAGCAAAATTCTTTTCTTCGGAAAAAGTAAAGTTCAAAAAGTCTTGGCTTGTATAGTTAACCAAATCGTATCGTGCACCCAAAAGGAAACTAAATTTTTGCCAAATAATTTCATCTTGCAAAAAAGCCCCGAAAGTACTGGCCCCTTCCTTTTTATTTGTGCGAAGTTGATTTGAACGATTAGCATTTGAATCGAGGCTGTAGAAAAGTATGGAACCATCTTGCAGAGTTTGGTCGAAGCCTAAGAGTGTGATATTTTCAACCTTGTCAAATTTGGATTTGTTTTGATAGTAAACTGATGAACCGAGGAAATAGCGATTAAAATCGCGGTAAGTACCTCGCTCCGACCTTTGAAGGTATTTCGAAGTAAGAAAACCTTGGCCTGTGATTGAGTTATTTCGGTCAAAATTATGATTTAATGTAACAGAAATTTGCGCAAGTCGATTGTTTCGTCGCTCTCTATTCTTTAAATAAATTGGATTAGCCGATTCAGGAAGGCTATCGTAAACTGTTTTGGTCAAAGCTCCGGGAATGTGGAAAAAATTTTTAGCTAAATTAATGTTTAATTGTAAAGTTGTGGGAAAATAAGTTTCGTTTGAAATGTTTTTTTCGTTTCCCAATGGAGTTTTAACACCAAAATTAAAAAGTGATTTTTCGGAATTAGAATTCTCTCTCCAGCCATCAAATTTTGAAAAAAGTGAGTTTAAATAGATTACTCCGTCGTTACCCAAGTTGGTATGAAGTTTCAAAATATTTTTGTCATAACCCCAGGTTCCGATTGATTTTAAAAAACTTGCAGATGGTTTATTGCTCGATGGTACAGTTGTAAAACTAAAAACTGCCCCTGCGGCATTACCCCACAATGCAGAAGCATTAGAGCGGAGAACTTCGATTTGCTCAACGAAGTCAATATCGAAGAAATCCAATGAAGTTCGCCCGTCGGGTTCGGTTTGAGGTATCCCATCGAGAAGGAAACGAAGGCCCCGTACGGTTCCGCTGTTGGAGCGGTCTCCCGCACCTCGCGAACCGAACCCACGCACGGTTATTCGAATGTCTGTCGACCCGTTTCTTGTTTGGACTAATACACCTGGAATGCGAGCCAGAGGTTCGTCAATTCCAAGAGAACGAAATCCAGCAAAGTCTTTGGCGCTTAAAAAACTCATCGACAAGGGTACTTCGAGTAACCTTTCTGGGTAACGGAGGGCAGAAACAACAACTTCCTTTAAGCGAAAAGAAGTTGTGTCTGTTTTCCCAAAAACAGTGATATTAATAAAAATAACCAGGAAAACAATTAAAACAAAGATCTTTTTCATTTCAAGGCCTTTTATTTTAAAAATGAATAATCACCTCGAAACTATTAGATTGTCCAATGTGTAATCAAAGCGAATATAAATTTCATTTATTTTTTTGGAACTTCAACTGGTGGAGGAGTATTAGGCATAGTTTTGGGAATCGGAGCACCTTGAGTGACTGGTTTTAATTCGTTTTGCACAGAAGGTTTCAATAAAAATTTATTTGCAATCAAAGAAAGCAAAAGTATACCAATAATCAATGCGCGTGTTGTTTTTTGCAAAAAGTCCATCGTTCTTTGAGCCCCAAACATTGTTCCGAATTGAGTGCCTAACCCACCGAAAGTTGGCGAAAGGTCGCCTTTCCCAGGCTGTAAAAGAACAACCCCGATTAAAAGTAACGAAGCAAAAATGAGTAATATTGTAACCAAAGTAAACATATTTCAATCCCCTAAAAAAGCAAAATTATGAAAAAATCTTGACGCAGAATTTGACATTTTATTTAATAATGTTAATTATCGTATTCAACATAGCAGATTTAATTACCTTTCCAGTAAGAAATTGTTCTAAAACATAAAGATTTAATTTTTCATTTACTTTTTGTAAATTGAAGATTTTGTGATGGGGTTTTTTGATGAATAATATTTTACAATTTATCGAGCAGAATCGGGATGCTTTCCTAAATCAATTGTTCGAGTTCCTTCGGTTTCCCAGCATTAGTAGTAAAAGTGAGCACATAGGTGATGTCCAACAGTGTGCGCAATGGCTTGCAGACCATATGAAAAGTTTAGGCATAGGCAACGTAGAAGTTTTTGAGACACCTGGCCATCCAATTGTTTACGGTGAGTGGTTTCACTCCCATCAATCACCAACAATATTAGTTTACGGCCACTACGATGTTCAACCTGTCGATCCATTAAATCTCTGGGAAACACCACCCTTTGAACCAATAGTCAGAAATGGCAGAATCTATGCCCGAGGTTCTTCCGACGACAAAGGACAGATGTTTATGCACTTAAAAGCTTTCGAAACTTTGCTCGGAGCCGAAGGAAATGTTCCCATAAATATTAAATTCCTATTCGAAGGGGAAGAAGAGGCTGGAAGTAATCATTTGGACGATTTCATCGAAAAGAATTCCGAGCTATTGAGATGCGACGTTGTCGTTATCTCCGATACGGAGTGGTTCGCCGATGGCTTACCTTCGATTTGTTACGCATTGCGAGGAATTGCACTCATCGAAGTGAAAGTTATCGGTCCGAACCGAGACCTTCATTCGGGTTCGTTTGGTGGAGCAGTGGATAATCCTGCCGAGGTTCTTTCCTGGATTATTTCGCAACTGAAAGATCGATATGGCCGCATTACAATCCCTGGCTTTTACGAAAATGTATTGCCATTGAGCGAAGAAGAGCGAAACGCCTTCCGCCGTCTACCCTTCAGCGAGACAAATTTTTGCAATGAAATTGGCGTAAAGGAACTCTTTGGTGAACTTGGTTATACAACACTCGAAAGAATTTGGGCAAGACCAACTCTTGAAATCAACGGAATTGTTGGGGGATACACGGGCGAAGGAGCCAAAACAATTATTCCTTCGGAAGCTTCTGCTAAAATTTCTATGCGTCTTGTTCCAAACCAAACTGCAAGCGAAATCTCCGAAAAATTTATCAAGCACATTAAAGATCTTGCACCACCGACCGTGAAAATCGAGATTGAAAAACTTCACGGTGGAAATCCTGTAATGACCCC
>Ga0197142_1002263_pt1 | contig 16951 bp, 15 predicted proteins | sample GBS60_MetaG_FD_148614 | JGI IMG/M metagenome (GOLD analysis project Ga0197142, IMG submission 148614) | Sediment microbial communities from Great Boiling Springs, Gerlach, Nevada, United States - GBS 60_MetaG | ecosystem: Environmental > Aquatic > Thermal springs > Hot (42-90C) > Sediment...
GTTTAGGGATCCCTGGCATGTTTCTCACCCAAAGCCCCTACTTTTTGATGGCAGCCCTGGTGGCAATTGCCAGTGGAGCCATCTTTGCCGTCCGCTTTGTCAAGCCTGAGGCGGCGGAAGAGTCGGATGTAATCTTTGCTACGATGGGCCTGATCTACTCCATCTCCCTGCTCTTGGAGGGTCAGCGCCTAATCCCCCTGCTGTTTTTTGCCCAGGTGCTGTTGGCGGTGATGGCTGGCTGGTTTGCCATCCAGACCTTCCGCCTGCGCATTCTCTTAAATGAGAAGGTGCGCCAGATAGGGGTAGTGCGGCCGGTTGTGCGACGCCAAGGCTTTAGCCGCACCTATCCGCGGGATGGCTACGTCCAAGGACATGCCGTTGCTAGCGGGGCCAGTGGATCCCGCATCCGCGATACCTCCTCCTCCAGCCGTTCCATTCCCGAACGCAGCGAGGAACCAACCCGCCGCCCACGGCCTCAGTTGACCAGCAATACCCAGGTGCGCCCGCGCCGTCGCCCAGAGGTGGAACAGGAGGACGAGTACGGCTATGAAGAGGGGGAGACCGCCTCGCAGCAGGCAGCTGCCTCCCGTCGCCCTCGTCGTCCAACCCGCGAGGAGGACCAAAGCCCTGACTCAGCTGCCCAACGTCGTCCTCCCCGTCTACCCCAAACCCCAGAGGAGGACTACACCGAAGAAAAGCCCCGCCCTTCCTCCCGCCGCATCGTTGAGGTGGAATCGGTGGAAGTGCAAGAGGCAGAGCCGGACGAATACGAGGACGACTTGTTCTAGCTGCCCCAGCAGTTCTCCCTTCTCCGCTAGCCTGTGTTGCGCATGCCAGCAGCGATGCCGTTGATGGTAAGGAGAGCCCCGCGCAGCAGCTCGGCGCGGCTGTGCTGGCTGGGGTAAAGAGGGGAGTTTTGCTTGCCGCGCAGGCGCTTGAGTAGGGAGATTTGCAGAAAGCCCAAGGGCACAATTGAACGGTTGCGCAACTGGATGGAGCGCCTTAGGTAGGGATCATTTTCCAGTAGCTCCCTGTGGCCGGTAATTTTTAGAACCATCTCGCGGGTGCGGTACATTTCCTGGGCAATGAGCTCAAACAGCTCCATCGCCCGCGGCAAACGCTCAGGGGAGCTCATTTCCTGCACGTAGTGGCGGGCAATCTGCAAATCTGCCTTAGCCAGAGTCATCTCCACCTTGGAGATCACCATGCGGAAGAAGGGCCACTCGCGGTAGAGGTGCTGCAGGTGGGTGAGGTGGTGCTCACCTTGGGCTGCGTATTCCTGGAGGGCAGTGCCCACTCCATACCAGGCTGGCAGGAGAAAACGGCTTTGGGTCCAGCTAAACACCCACGGAATGGCCCGCAGGGATCTGATATCTTTCGAGTTGCCGCTGCGGCGAGCGGGGCGAGAGCTAATCTGCAGTTGGCTAATCTCTTCGATAGGAGTGACCTCGTGGAAAAACTCGACAAAGCCTTCCTGCTCGTAGACCAGGTTGCGGTACACCTGCCGCGAGCGCTCTGCTAGCGACTCCATTAGGCGCGACCACTCGTGTAGGTCATCGGGGTAGGTGCGCAGCAGGCTGGCCTGGATGACGGCGCTGGTAACGGTTTCTAGGTTAAAAAGGGCTAGATCCTGGAGGGAATACTTCGAGGCCAGCACCTCTCCCTGCTCAGTAATCTTGATGCGGCCCCCCACGCTGCGCCCAGGCTGGGCCAAAATTGCCTCGTAGGCTGGCCCTCCTCCGCGCCCCACTGAGCCACCCCGGCCGTGGAAGATCTGCAACTTCACCCCGTAGGACTCGGCCACTGCTTGCAACCGCTGCTGGGCTTTGTAGATTTCCCAGTTGCTGCTTAGAAAGCCAGCATCCTTGTTGCTATCCGAGTAGCCCAGCATCACTTCCTGTAAGTTTTCCTGCTGGGCCAAGTACTGGCGATAGAAAGGAATTTCCAACAACTGCCGCAGGACCTCTGGGGCCTGCTTTAGGTCTTCAACAGTCTCAAACAGCGGCACCACCGCCAGGGATCCCCGCCCGCTGATGGGATCATAAAGGCCCACCTCCTTGGCCAGTAGCAGCACCTCTAGCAGGTCGCTCAACTGGCGGCTCATGCTGATTACATAGGTTTGGCACATGGCCGTGCCAAATTCCTGCTGCAGCCGGCGCAGGGTGCGAAAGGTGGCAATCAGCTCCGCCGCCTTCTCAGAAAAGGGGGCTTCTAGAGGGATGAGGGGGCGGCGGGTTTGCAGCTCCCGCAGGAGAAAAGCCGTTTTTTCCGCCTCCGTCATCTCGCTGTAGGGCCGCGGCAAGATCCGCAAGTATTCGAAGATCTCGGTGAGAGCGGCCTCATGGTAGCTGCTGTCTTGGCGGATATCCAGGTGGGCCAAATGGAAGCCAAAGACCTGAACCTGTTGGATGAGGTAGTCCAACTGGCGACAGGAAAGGCCGCTGTTTTTCAAACTTCTTTGGATGAGTTGCAAATCGGCCAAGAACTCCTCGGCGTTGGCGTAGGCGTTGTCCAGAGGGGGCGGGACAGGCAGGCAAGCAGAGTCGGCCAAATGGCGGTTGCGCTCCCGCGTCAGCTCCAGCCGCCGCTGGATGTAGCTAAGCTTGAGCCGGTAGGGCTCCTGACGATACTGCAGCGAAAAGGACTCGTAAACCTCCGGCATAAGGCGGCGATCCTGCTCAAGGGCATCCAGCAACTGGCTGTCCACATCCCCCCAGTGCAAAGAGACGCTCAGGGTTTTGGTGAGCGCCTTCACCGCCTCGATGTACTTGCCCAAAATCAGGTTGCGTTGGTAGCGGGCCGTTTGCCAGGTAACATCGGCAGTGACGGAGGGGTTCCCGTCGCGATCCCCGCCCACCCAGGAGCCAAAGTTGCAAAATCCTGCCGGCGGCGGCTCGACAGTGGGAAAGGACGTTTTCAGGCTGCGCCGGAGGCGCTCGTGCAGCAGAGGGATGGCCTGAAACAGCACCTCCTCAAAGTAGTGCAGAGTGTAGTCGACTTCGTTAAGCACCGTCGGCCTGGTCTGGTGCAATTCGTCGGTGCGCCACCACAGCAAAACCTCCTCTGCCAGTTGTTCTCTCAACATTTGAGCCTGCAGAGGGTCGAATTGCTCTGCCCAGTCCAGTTGGCTAAGCAGGCGGGAGAAGGTCCGTTGTTTTTCGCGGATGGTGTGGCGGACAATCTCGGTGGGGTGGGCGGTAAACACCAGGCGGATGTGCAGCCGCTCCAGCAGGCGGCGCAGCAGGCCAGGCGGTACCCCCTGCGCCCGCAGGTAAGGGAAGAGCCGTTCAAATTTTTCGTTTTCCCGCACGGTGCGCTGTTGGCTGTCCACCATGCGCATATCGGAGTCTTCTGCCCGCTCGTAGTTTTGTTCAACAATGTTGATTAACTGAAAAAACAAGGCAAAGGCGCGCGCTGCTTGAATGGCCTCTTCAAGGCTGAGGTTCTCAACAATTTGGAAGACTTCCGGGATGGGGTATTCTAGAGCCTGCCCTTCAGGAGAACACAGGGAGCGCAGCCGCCGCAGCAGATCCACCAAAGGCTGTCCGCACTCCTGCAGGATTACCGCTTCCCAAAGTTCTTCGACCAGTTGCAGGCGCCGGTTCAACAAGGTGTTCCGCAAATTGAGCACCTCGTCCCTAGGGAGAGCCGGGCCCAAGGGATCCCCTTCCGCCAGGAGAGGGGCCTCCTTTAGGCCGTTAGCAGAACTCACTGCCTGCTCTGCAGTCGTCAGGTGGGAGGAAGAGGTCATGGAGGCGGCTCCTAGAACAACCATCCCAATATTAGAGCCTGTTGCTGGAAGCGCAGAGGTAGCCCGCCTCACCCTTAAAGGGGCGCTGTCTTGGCAGCAGGGCCAGGGATCCCTAGAGGCGGCTACGGATAACAAATGAGTAGTTGCTGCCAGGCTCGAGGAGGTAATCCGATTTCTCCAAAAAACGGCGCAAGGGATCGCAAATCAAGGCTCGCCCCACTGAGGGCTCCACTCTCAGGTTCCCACCTCGAAAGTGCCAGCAAAAGTACCAAACCCAACCGTTAGCGCTGACTTCCCCTTCAAGGGCACCCTCCTGCCAGGAGCGGCGGGTAATCTGGACATGGGCAGTGGTCTGAGGTAGCTGGCTCATCCTGGAGTAGGGAGAACCTCTCCCCTATTCTCTACTGCCTGGAGCCCTCCCCTCAGGGATCCTGGCCCTGTACCCCCTCGGGTGGAGATCCCGCCAAAGCTGGGCTGGCTCCCAGAAGGGCTCAGCGGGGTCTGTCTCAAAGCGGGGGCTCGACCGTGGCCACGATGTCGCGGATGATGGCTTCGGCTTCCTGCCGTCTGTTACTTGCCATCTCCCCCGCTCCAGCTAGGGAAATGCGATGGGCCAGAACCGGCACAAACAACGCTTGCAGGTCTTCTGGGAGGCAAAAGCCACGTCCCTTTACCAAGGCCCTTGCTCGCGCTGCCCTTGCCAAAGCCAATGCCCCGCGGGTGGAGACCCCAGCCCGCAGCAACTTGGAGGTGCGTGTAGCCTGGACTACCTGGAGAAGATAGTCGGCCAGGGATTCCTCCAGATACACCTGATCCACTGCCGCCTGAATCTCCCGCAACTCGGCTAGGGAAAGCACTGGCTGGAGAGTTTCTACGGGATCCGCCTGTTGCCGATGCAATAGCAGAGCCCGCTCAACTTCAGGGCTGGGGTAGCCAATTGACAGCCGCACCAAGAACCGATCCAACTGACTTTCTGGCAAGGGATAGGTGCCGTGGTACTCCAAGGGGTTCTGGGTAGCCAGCACTATGAAGGGACGGGGCAGCGGGTAGGTGCACTCGTCCAGCGAAACCTGCTTTTCCGCCATCGCCTCCAGCAGGGCACTCTGGGTGCGGGGTGAGGTGCGGTTGATCTCGTCAGCTAGGATGACATGAGCAAAAATAGGGCCGGGGCGAAATTCAAACTCCCCTTTTTCTTTGTTGAAAAGGGTAAGGCCGAGAATGTCAGCCGGCAAGAGGTCGCTGGTAAATTGAATCCGCTGAAACTTGGCCCCCAAGCTACGGGCAATGGCCCGCGCCAATGTTGTCTTGCCCACCCCCGGCACATCCTCCAGCAGGACATGGCCTTCTGCCACCAGGGCCGTCACCACTGTCTGCACCACCTGGGACTTGCCCTGGAACACCGATTCGACATTGGCAATGAACTTGCCAATCTGCTGCTGCAAAGTTTGCCATCGCTCCGCCGGGATCCTCCCTCCCGCCGCCAGGGTACCCGCACCTGCCATCAACCCTCCTCCAAGGGGCCTATTCCACCATATAAGCCCGATCCTGCCCCCCGCCTAGAGCAGGATCCCACAAAACTCCGGCGGAAAACCGGAGTATCATAGACCTGATCCCTGCAGCTAAGGATGGGTATTTTGGAACTGTCCTGTAAAAGCGAGTACGCGCTCCTGGCGCTGTTGGAATTGGCCCAGCACTACAGCGATGGGCGGGTGTTGCAGATCAAGGAAATTGCGGCCCATCAGTCCATTCCCGACCGCTACTTGGAGCAATTGCTAGCCACCCTGCGCCGCCAGGGGCTGGTGCGCAGCCAGCGGGGGGCCAAAGGAGGGTACTTTCTAGCGCGGCCACCTTGGCAGATCTCCCTGTTGGACATCATTCAGGCCATTGAGGGAGAAGAGCTCACCCGTCCCCGCGACTGGCCCGGCGGCGATCTCACCCCCGAGCGTCAGGTGCTCTTGCAGGCTTGGCAAGAGGCCCAAGCAGCAGCAGTGGGCATTCTCCAAAAAACCACCCTGCAGGATCTTTGTGACCGGCAGGCCCAACGGCAACAGGCCAGGCTGATGTACTACATCTAAGCTACAGCCAGTAAAGGCCAACGCGGACAGGAAGGGCCGGGATTTTGACTCCATTTTGGGTTATTCTGGAGCGCGATGCTTCTCATGGAATCCCTACTCTGCCCATGACCTTGTGCTCCCCCCGCTCCTCGGCTGCCGAGACCTTTTCTGTAGAAGACTTTGCCCAGGCTCTAGCGGCACAAAGCCTTGACTTCCGACCGGGCCAGGTGGTGCGAGGTCGTATCTTCCAGTACCAGAGCGACGGCATTTGGGTGGATATTGGCGCCAAGTCGCCAGCCTTTTTGCCCCTCAAAGAAGCGGGGATCGGCTCGGAGGAAGACCTGAGCCAGCTGTTTCCCCTCAAAAGCGAGGCCGAGTTTCTTATCTTGAAAGAAGACGCAGCAGGGCAGATCCTCCTCTCGGCACGGCGGCTGCGGCTGAGGCGGCTTTGGGAGGAACTGGCGGAAAAGCAGGCTAGAGGCGAGGTGGTCACGGCGCCGGTGATCGGCATCAACAAAGGTGGGGTGGTGGTAGATGTGCAGGGCCTGCGCGGCTTTATCCCCCGCTCCCATCTTCTCCAACGCGGATCTCTGGAAGAGCTGGTGGGTCAATTGCTCACCGCCAGCTTGCTGGAAGTCAACCCTGCTGCCAATAAGCTGGTGCTCTCCGAGCGAGTAGCGCGACAAGCAGAGAGCTTGGGGATCTACACCACTGGCCAGGTGGTGCGGGGCAAGGTCAGCGCCCTGAAGCCCTTTGGCGTTTTCGTGGAACTGGAGGAGGGGGGCAGCGGGCTGTTGCCCATCAAGCAGGTCAGCCAAAGCTTTGTTGCCTCTCTCTCCGACTTGTTTCAGCCAGGGCAGCCCATCAAAGCAGTAGTCATCGATGTGGATGAGGCCAAAGGGCGGATAGCGCTCTCCCTGCGGGTGCTGGAAAGATACCCTGGCGAGGCGTTGGAGCAACTGTCTACCCTTATCGAAGAGGCTGAAGAGCGGGCCCGCAAGCTGAAGGGAAGGATTACCCCCGATGGCAAGGTCATCTAGGCTTGCCAGGCAAGTTAGCTGGCCTCTCCGCCAAGCTGGGCCTCCTCCAGGGTGGGAGGGGCTGGCTATCTCCTTAACCAATCCAAAAGGGTTTTCCCCCCCAACCCCAGGCTGAGCACAATGGAACTGGTCAGTAGCCCTGCAGCGACGCAGAGCAGGGATCCCAGGCTGCAGAGGATCCCATCTTCTTCCAGGAGGCCGAAGGCGGTGACGAAGACCCCCATCGCAGGCAGGGTGTTGGTGCCGGGCACGGGAATGATCATGGAAATGCCCATCAGGCCAATCCAGGTGCCTAGCCAGACCTGGCCGAGGCGACTGGTGCAGACTTGTTTCCAACGGGGGCGGGCCACTTGCTCAATGCGCTGCAACCATGGGATCCCAGCCTGCACCCACTTTTGCAATTGCTTCCGTTCAATGGAGGTCCGCAGCACCCACGGCGGCAGCCAGGGAGTGGCTCGCCCTGCCAGCATTTGGAGAGCTAGCAGCAGAATAACCGCGCCAAAGGGAGTGGAATAGCCAGGAGCCGGCAGAGGCAAAGCCGAGGGAAAGGACAGCACCGCCAAAAACAAGCCAAAGCTGCGCTCACCCGCCAGTTTTAGAATCTCTTCAATGCAGATGGCTGCTTCTAGGGATCCCTCTACTTGGAGCTCAGACTGCTCCGGGCTGTCGGCAAGGCCGGCCAAGCGGGCCAGCTCTTGGGATAAACGCGCCATAGGGGGCACAGAGTTGGGGTAGGAAAAGTTGACCAACGCCAGCCTACTGCAAATTCTGGGTCTGTTGGATATCTTGACTCTTGAGGAAGGGGGTGATTTGGGAGAGGGGAAATGAGCGGCCAGGCCCCTGGTAAGCGGTTGGAGAAGGCGGTGGGCAGCCGTGGCCTTGCCCAAGGACCAAAGCGTTTGCTAGCGCAGGGGATGGCTGGGCTGGTGCTGGGATCCCTACTGCTGGGGAGGAGTAGCCCAACCTTTGCTGAAGCCCAACTGGAAGTGGGCACCTCCGCTACCTTGCCTCCCCAGCCAGAGCCGACCTTACCTCCTCCGCCCCAGGGAGTTCGCCACATCTCCGAGAAAACCGATCCGGAGGAAACTGCCGACATGCCTCTTTCCCTGCTGGCTGAACAGGTGCTAGAGGCAGTTTGCGAAGGGCAAATTGATGCCCAACGAGCCTTGACCCTCATGCCGGATCTGAGCAAGTCCCACATCCTTGCTGCCTGTCCAAAGCAGCTGTCCCCCAGAAGCTGAAAAGGGAAACCAAGCCAAGCCTAAACGGGAAAAGGGAGGGGAATTTTGCCCTGTCTAAGAGGCCATTTGCTCGCTGGATGCTGCCGAGCACTGGGAACAACTCACTCACAAACAGCGCCACTGCTTTGCGCCCCATAGCCCAGATTTCCCCTGCCGACGACCAGCCCGTTTTACAACTGGGCTAGCTAATTGGGGTGGAGAGCCAGCTACGCCTATTGCCCAAGCTAGCTAGCGTAAATTCTAGAGTGGCCGATCCTCTTCTCAAAAGTCCAAACCTTGCTCTCAAAGCGAGCAAAGCTCTGTGTTCTGGAAAACAGACAAGTGTCACACCAGCAAGCAATAATGAGGGCAAGCACAAGGAGTTTGACGGAGCCAAGTCTTATGAAGCCGGGTCCTATAAACTCCCAGCAAGCGCGTTCATTTATCGCCTAGAGTTCCGTTGTTTCTTATTGTTTTTATTGTCGTTTTTGCCTTTTATCTTCCACTTGCTATCGGCTTGCTCAGGATACATTCGACTGCGAAGTAGTCTTCCAGCCACTGCTGCCTTTGCCAAAACAGATCAAGCTTTATTGTGACGTAAGAGGAGCTAGAACCATAACTGAAACTCAAACAGATTCCGACGGATATGAGATGACTTATCACTACGTCACTCTCACAACTCCTCAAGGAGCAATAATAGCTTGGGAAGCTTACAGTGAGGCCGAGGCTCAGCAACTGGCAGAAAAGATTCAATCATTCCTGATGAGCGCAGAGAGTCAGATCTCGGTGGCCAGCGATAGTTTTGACTTAGGAGATTTGCTTGTTTCGATTACGTATTCTCTTGTTACACTAGCAGTATTCACAGGGATAATAGTGGCTGGGCTAACGAGGCGTCGACTGACCTTTGACCGCTTCCTAGACCAGATCCTGGAGGAGTACCTCACTCCCTTTGGGATAAGGGGAGAGAAAACTTATTCCTTCAGAGATGTACAGCAGGTTGTGGTTAGGAAGTCAACAAGTTCCGAGGGCAGTACCTTTTTTTCAGTAGAGGTGGAGTTGCACTCGGGAGAGACTTTGTTGCGCCTGAGTTTTGGTTCTGATGGTAGTAAGGCAATGGTGGAAGCGGAACAATTGGGCCATCTTTTGGGGTGTCCGGTCAAGCTGCCGGAGGCAACGCCTTAGGCTCAGCGGAGACCTTTCAAGCTAAGCCCCTACTTCGCTTTCTTGGGAGAGGGGGAGGAGGGCAAGGTTTGCCAAAGCTGAGACAATAGCCTTTGTCCACGCGCTCAAAGGGATCCCCTGTGGTGCCGAAAGCTGCTCTGTGGATTTTAGGGTTGGGCCTGCTTCTGCGCTGCTGGGTGGCTGCTCTGTTGCCGCCGGGCTTTGACGAGGCCTACTACTACCTCTACACTCGCCATTTGGACTGGAGCTATTTTGACCATCCACCGCTGGTGGCCTGGACCACAGGCCTGGGACCTCTTCTGACGGGGCGGGTGTCGGCTTTTTCAATTCGATTGGGATCCCTGCTGGTTTACAGCGGCTCTTCCCTATTGCTTTACCTCACAGCGGTGCGGCTTTTTTCGCTGCAGGCGGGGCTGATTGCTCTAGCAACCATCAGCATCGCCCCCATTTTCTGGATTGGGTTTGGGGTGCTGACCCTGCCGGATAGCCCGCTGATGCTTTTTACGGCAGCAACCCTGTGGGTGGCTGCCCAGGAGTTTTTTCCAGCTCCCTTGGCGGAGGGGAAATTGGGAGCCTATGGGGCAGCTCGCTACCGACCGGGGCCAAGGCTAGCCCTGATGGGGCTAGTGGTGGGGCTGGCCTGCCTAGGCAAATACCACGGCCTGGCGTTGGGGTTTGGCCTGGTGCTCTTTTGTTTGCTCAGCCCAGCCCACCGTTGCGCCCTCAGGTCGGGGTGGGCGCTCTTGGCAGTGCTGGGGTTTTTGGCGGCCTTTAGCCCGGTGCTGATCTGGAACGCCCAGCAAGGTTGGATCTCCTTTCGCTTCCAGGGGGGGCGAGCGGTGCCGGAGACTGGCTACCGCCTGCAGGATCTGGGGCTGACGGTGCTGGCGGAAATTTTTTATCTTTTCCCAACCTTGGGGATCCCTTTGCTGGGGCTGAGCTTGGCTGAGGGCGGGCGGGTGGGGTTGGCGCTTTTTCAGGGAAGACGCCTCACGGATCGAGAGCTGAAGCATCTTTTGATCTTGGCCTGTGGGCTGCCGCTGGTGCTGGCTTTTACCTTGATGGGGGGCTATCGGCCCATTTTGCCCACCTGGCCGATGCCGGGGTTCTGGGTGCTGAGCTTACTTTTGGGATCCCGCTGGGAAAGGTGGCCGGAGGCAAGGCGGCTCTTGGCAGGAACGGCGGTGGCGGTGAGCCTGTTGGTGGGGGTGGGGCTGGCCCATGTGCGCTACGGGCTGCTGCAAGCGCCTGGCGGTCTGGGCCTGTGGCCGGTGGAACAGGATCCCTCGACTCAGTTGATTGACATCGAACAGTTGCGGCGGCCATTTCAGGCGGATCCCCGCTTGGCCCAGGCTCTGGCGGAGGCGGATTTCATTTTCACTAACGCTTACTTTTTGGGCGGCCAGATTGGCATGGCCTTGGCGCCGCTGACGGAGAAGCCCATCACTTGCCTGGATGAGGATCTGCGCGGCTTTGCCTTTTGGTCACAACCTGAAGATTGGCTGGGGCAGGATGGCCTGCTGATTACCTCCAAGCTGTTTCAGCCAAGAGCAGGGATCCCGGCCACCTACGGCAACTATTTTGAACAAATTGAACCGGTGGCAGAGATCCCGCTGCGGCGGGCGGGGGCAGTGGCCCAAACCTTTCAGGTGTACCTGGCTCGGCAGATGCGCCACCCCTATCCCCGACCTTATTCCCGCCAGCGCTGAGGGCTACGGCTTTTTCTGCCCACTAACGCACCCCCCCAGGAACTGCCAAGGGCAGATGGGCCGAGCTTCTGGGCTTGGCTAGCCTAATAGTCTATTGCTTCAAAAGTTGGCGAGGAACTCATGCAGACCATCATCATGACGGTGGGCACCTCTCTGCTTACCAACCCAGACAAAGACCTGCAGCCGCAGCGCCCTTGGGTCGGCCAAAAAACCATCGGCGATCCAGAACGGGCCTTGGCCTGGATGAAAAAAACAGACTTGGAACTAATCAGCGCCGAAACCAACACCTACTACCGGCTGGATCCCACTCCGCAGGATGTCTTGATTTTGCTTTACTCCGAAACCCCTCAAGGACTGGAGTGTGCCCAGATTTTGCAGCTCTTTTTTGAAAAAGCGCTGGGCCAGCAACAGGTTTCCCTGCTGCCCCTCCCCGGCATCAACTACGAGCTAGAGGGATCCTCCCTGGAGCGGATGGCCAAGCTATTGCAACAGTTGGCGGAAAGCGCCAAGGGGATCGTCACCTTTGCCGCCACCGGGGGGTTTAAAGCCCAGGCCATGGTCATGGCCGTGGTGGGCAGCCAATTGGGGATCCCGGTCTGCTACATCCACGAGCAATACAAATCTTTGGTGTATTTGCCCTATCTGCAACCGCAAGTTCAGCCGCGGATCCCGCGGGCAAGCTTGCCGGATTCTGGTCGAGATCGCTCCCAGGTCATCCAATTGCGCAGCGACAGTAGCCATCACCGTCCTCGCAGTTGGGTCAAGGTGGAAAAACTCCTGCGCGACCTGCCCTGGGTAGATCTGGTTCGCTACGACCCAAGCGCCTACGCTGCCCCCAAAAACGGCGTCAAGGCCGCCAACCGCAAAACCGCAGATGGCCGCCACATTTTGTGGCTCCATCTCCACGAAAGCCAGGACACCCACCTTGCCGTTAGGGTAGAGACCACCGGCTACACTCCCGAACACCTAGAGCAGGCCGCTGCCGAGCTGCGGGAGCGCCTTGGTCGCCTCCTCTAGCTTCTGCTCAACTGCTGGGCCACAAGTTGCACGATGGCCTGGGCCGCACCCGGCTTGCCCCCCAGACGCCGCAATTCCGCCTGCATCTGCTGGCGCCGCTCGGGATCAGTCAACAGGGCCCGCATCTGTTCGGCTACCTGGGCCGGGCGCAAGTGTCCTCGCAGCTCCGGCACCACCTCGCGTCCTGCCCAGAGGTTTGGCCAAGCCAGGTAACCCAGCCACCGCAGGGCAATTCTGTTGATAAGGCGGGCCAGCCAGGTGCCCAGACCGGGCAGGCGAGCCAACAGGCCAGGGATCCCACCCCAGGCGCGCATCGCCTCCAGCTTGTTGGTGGGGATCGCCACCACCATTGGCACCCCCAAGTAAGCCAGCTCGGCAGTGTTGGCGCCGACGGTAGTTAGACAGAGGTCGCAATTGGCCAGCACCGAATAGGCGGGGAAGCTGGTCCACAGGTGTACCGTGGTGCCAAAGGGGGTGACGAAGTGGGATCCCAGATTGGTTTGCTCCAGAGTGGCCGAGGTGCCGTAAATCACGGCCATATCGGGGTTGAGCTTGGGATGGGCATAGGCCGCCAGCGACTGAGGAGTCTGTCCAGGAGCCACTGGGATCACGAAGCGGACATTGGGTAGCAACTGGCGCAACTCATCCGCCACCGCCAGCACCAGCGGCACCCCCAGGGAGAGTTTGGCCGGCTTGGAGCCGGGGAGCAGCCCCACCTGGTAGTGGGTGCGGTTGCTCTCGCTAAGACGTTGCCAGCCGCGCGGCAGCAAAGCTTCGTCGGCGGAGTGGGGTTCCACCTTTGCTGGCGCCGTTTGCTCCTCGAGGGGATCGGAGGAGAGGTGGCTCATTTGCGTCAGAGAGGAAAACCCGGACATGGCCTGAGGGGTAGAAGGCTGGGCGGGAAGGGATCGGCTGCTAAGCCAGCCGGGAAGAGGTATCCCCGGCAAGTAGACGGCACTGGCCACACCATCGGCCATCAGATCCCCGACCACGTGCATCTTGGCAGCCCAGCGGTGGCCCAGGAGACGTCCCCCGTCGTAGCGGCGTTTGATCTCCTCTGTGCGCACAGCAAAAGCGTCTACCCAGGGTCGCCAGCGGGGCTGATGCTCCGCATACACCACCAGACGGTAGCGCAGACGACGGGCAATCCAGACGGCAAAAAACTGATCCCCTCCTAGAAACAGCACCACCCCCCGCTTGGCCCAATCCCAGGCTTCTTCGGTCTGACCCGTGAGCAGAAAAGCCAGAAAAAAATCCGGATCCTGCACCCGATCGACCCGGATAAATTCCTCCGCTATCTTCATCTCTTGCCCAGAAGCGTGCGGACAAGGAGAGAGCACCAGCGAAAGACGGGCCTGGGGCAGTTGCTGGCGCAACTCGAGGACAACTGGCCGCACCCAGGTGAGCAGCTCGCCGGGACCGTTGGAGAGGATGAGAATGTCGTAGGGAGGCTGGCCGCCGTTCACTGAGACGCTCAGGGGGCAAGAACTTTGCCGCTATTGTATTTGCCTCCGGGCACTAGGAGGCTACTGGGATCCCAACGGCTCCCAGCCCTTGCCCAGGGTTTAAGTCCGAGGGGAGCCACAATTTTTGTCCAACTGGCTTTGCAGCCACCCTTGGATATCCCGCAAACTTTCTGGGGAAACCTCGTGGCCCATTGCGTACTCGCGATAGGTAAAGCTCAAGGGCAGCGAGGCAAAGTAGTCGCGGATCTGGCGGCCAAAAGCCACCGGCAAGACGGCATCGGCAGTGCCGTGAACCACCAGGATACTGAGGTGCTGCAGCCGGGCGGGCTCTACCGCCTCAGCTAGGATCTCTGGCGAAAGGCGACCGCTCATTGCCACCACCCCGGCCAGCTTTTCAGGCTGGGTGAGAGCTAGATATAAGCTCATGATCGCCCCTTGGCTAAACCCCAGCAAATAGACCTGGGCCGGATCCAGAGAAATGTCGGCCATCCCCTGGGGCAGCGCCTGCTCCAGAAAGCGGCCTACCAGCTCCCGGCTGCGGCGGGCCTGCTCGGGATCCCCCACCAGCCCTTCCGGCGTCCAAGCCATTTCAAACCAGGCAAAGCCGCCCGCCCCCCAGGGAAGGGGCGCCCTTAGGCTAATTACCGCCAAGCGGGGATCCAAGTAAGGGGCCAACTGGAGGAGATCCCCCTCGTGGCTGCCGATCCCGTGCAGCATCACCAGCACCGGCGCCTTTCCAGGCCCAGCTTGGCGAGGCGGCAGAAAGCGGTAAGTGAGGGGCAGGGGAGAGGACACGGCAATCCTCAGGAACAGGGATGCCTACTGCTCTAGACCCATTCCCGGGGCTGGCGCAGCACTTCGTAGAGCTTGGCTTCCCAGCTATCGGGCGGTGGCTCGTAGCCGTATTCCCAGCGCACCAATGGCGGCAATGACATCAGGATCGACTCAGTGCGGCCTTGGGTCTGCAGCCCAAAGATCGTGCCCCGGTCGTAGACCAGGTTGAACTCCACATAGCGCCCGCGCCGGTAGAGCTGGAACTGTCGCTCCCGCTCCCCCCATTCCATCCCCTGCCGCCGCTCTACAATCGGCACATAGGCCGGCAAGAACGCCTCGGCACAGGCTTGCACCAGCTCAAAAAGATGTTCCCAACTGCGGGATCCCACCCGCGCCTGGAGTGGCGGCGGCTCAGAGGCAAGCTGGTCAGGATCCGCTTCTGCCTCCCCCTCAGGACGGTAGAGCAGCCCGGGCCGGTCGTCTTGATAATCAAAGAAAATGCCACCCACGCCGCGGGCCTCGCCCCGATGGGGCAAGAAGAAGTAGCGGTCGCACCAGATCTTAAAAGCCGGGTAGTAGGCCGGATCCAGCCGGTCGCAAGCCGCCTTGATGGTGCGGTGAAAATGGGTTGCATCCTCCTCAAACAGGTAGTAGGGGGTGAGATCCATGCCGCCGCCAAACCACCAAACCGGGCCCGCCTCAAAATAGCGGTAGTTGAGGTGAACCGTCGGCACATAAGGGTTGCGGGGGTGCAACACCATAGAGGTGCCGGTGGCGTAGAAGGAATGACCTGCTGTCTCCGGACGCTGCTTGAGGATCGAGGGGGGCAGCTGGGATCCAAACACTTCCGAAAAATTGACCCCTCCTTGCTCGAACACCCCTCCCTGCTGGATAACCCGCGAGCGTCCACCCCCTCCTCCGGGACGCTCCCAACTGTCTTCCCGAAACTTGGCTTTGCCGTCCAGTGCCTCTAGGCGAGCACAGATCTCATCCTGGAGATGCCGCATGAACTGGCTAACCCGTTGGCGGGCATCCGCTGGCGGCGCTGTTGGACTTGCGGTCAGTACCATAGTCTTGCCGTCTCTCAAAATGGACGAAACAACCCCCCCGGGCAGACTCACGTCTCAAGCCTTGCAGGCGCGGAGAACCCTTTTTTGGCGATCTAGGCCACTCCTATTAAGTGGGAACGACCTCGTGGGGGCGAAGCCGAGCCCACTTGTTCCGCTCCTCGCGAAAGCTCTGGCAGGCCACCACATCCCACTCCATCTCGGTGCCGCCGTTGCGAATGTTGACGTTGATCTGGGGTCCTTGCGGCTCAAAATCCGGCGTCAGGGTGAGGTGGGGCTGTTGGTGCTGCGCTTCCACGGCGTGATAGGTGGTGCAGCGATCCACATAGTAGCAGTGAATACAAATGCACATGGCTGCTGCCTACCCGAAAGAGTCTGTGATCTCGACAATAGCATCCTGTCTGCGGAGAGACGGGGGATCCGGCTTGCTCAACCGATCCTTGAGACATTTCTTAGGAAAGAGAGGCATTTCCCCTTCTCTCGTCTAAAATCTCAGGATACTCATCCACCCATGAGGCTAAGGCTTGGTTTCTGGTCAGGATCAAGCCAACCAGGCTATCCCGAGGAATTGCCATGAACACCCACACCCGCTACCGCTTTACCTGCACCCTCTCCTTTGGGGATATCTACGGCCAGATCATCGTTTGGCTAATCGTGGTCTTTGCCGGCCTGGGCGCCGCCCTCTCTTTGATGAACAGCCCCCTCTACGCCTTTCTCACCATCGCGCTGATCTTGGTCATCTCCCTGCCTTTTCTGCTCTTTGCCTTCGTGACGACGCTGCTCAACCACATTGAGTTTGTGGCTGTTCCACCGGAAGAAGAGGAAGAGCGCGCTGCGGCAGCCAAGTCGCCAGTGACCGTCAGCTAGCCGCAGTCTAACCTAGCGGCCCCAGGGAGGAGCTGGGGGCGGGGACAGCGGCGCTTTCTCCATTAAGAGTTGTTTAAAGCTTTGTCAAATTTTGTTATAGTTGGATCCAGCAGCCTTGCGGCTTGATCCCTTTGCCGTTGGCACTTCCTAGCTGAGGAAGGCGACAGGCGGTCTACAGCTGGCTCAAGAACGGGCTGCAAGACCGTTGACGTGCAGGGGTGATGTGAGGTGAGGGAGAATAACTTGATCCAGCTCGACTACCGAGTGTACCGGCTGGCGCGGCTGTTGAGCGAATACCTCAATTTGGGGGAGTTAATTGCGGTTTCTGCTGGATCCCTGGAGGAGGAGCCGCTGGCTCCCGCCGAGTGTTCTGCCTGCTGAGCTGGATCTGGCGCCAACAAGCGGGATCCCGTAGGCTAGGTAACTTGTCTCCCGTTGCATCTCCTATGCGGATCCCTTCCTGGTGGCCACAGCTCAGTTTTCAGGTCTGGCTAATCTTCGTCGGTCGGCTGCTTTCCCAAACCGGAACCGGCTTTGCCCTCTTCTACACCTCCCTCTTTTTTGTTGACCAGGTGGGGCTAAGGGCCACTCAAGTGGGGCTGGGGCTGGGCCTCATGGCTCTAAGTGGCGTGCTTGGCCGCATTCTCGGCGGCTCAATGGCTGACGGCGCTTGGGGGCGCCGCTCCACTTTGATCCTCTCGCTGGCCATTTCTGCTGCTGGCTCGTTTGGGTTTGCCCTCTCCCAGGGTTTCTACAGTTTTGCCCTGGCCAGTCTGGTAGCGGGGATGGGTCAAGGTTTGTACT
>Ga0197142_1002265_pt1 | contig 16947 bp, 10 predicted proteins | sample GBS60_MetaG_FD_148614 | JGI IMG/M metagenome (GOLD analysis project Ga0197142, IMG submission 148614) | Sediment microbial communities from Great Boiling Springs, Gerlach, Nevada, United States - GBS 60_MetaG | ecosystem: Environmental > Aquatic > Thermal springs > Hot (42-90C) > Sediment...
CTGCAGGTATACCCCCGCGATGTTGAGCGCTGTCACACCAATCCCTCGCAGCTCCCCAAGTTGCAGCTGCAACTGGTACGCTTCCAAGAAGCGCTCCAGCGCTGTTTTGAAATCCCCGATCGCCTTGTAAACGCTCCCAATGGCGCTTATCACAGCAGCGCGGTTCTGCTGCATCCGTGTATCCTCAGGTGCTTGGCGCAGGGATTCCTCGCACTGCTGCAGTGCCTGGGCAAAAGCAGCATAGGCTTGTTCCGGATGCCCTTTGCGGAGTTGTGCCCAGCCGAGCGTGAGGAGTGCGGTCACCTCGCCGTAGAGGTCCCCGAGCGCCCGGAACTTCTCCAGCGCCTTCGCAGCATATTCAATCGACTCATCGAGGCTATCCAGCAAGAGCAGTGCCGCTGCCAGGTTCCGGAGCGCGTAGGCATGCCCCTGGGCGGCGTCATCGCCCAGGGATTCCGCCAGCTGGCAGGCGTAGCGGGCAGCGGTGAGCGCTTTGTGCGGCTGCGTATGGCGCACCGTCCAGGAGTAGTCGTTGAGGAGGGCGAGCTGCTCACGCTGATCGGGGGCAGCGTTGAGCTTCTCACGGAGCTCCTCGTCCAGCCCTTCCCAGCCGTTTGCGTTTTGCGGCTGTTCTGCCATCGTCCTCGCCTGCAAATGCCCTTGGACGTTACTGCAATGGACGTGCCGGAACGGAAGTTCCTGCAGTGCTGGGCAGCATCTGGCTCAAGCGCAGCTGCTCTTGCAGCGAAAAGCTCGCCAGCATTCGGGAGCGCACCACCGAGGGGGTCTCGCCCTGCTGGATTGCCTGAACACCTTCGATCATCATGCGCCAGAGCTGGACCTCCTCCTGGTGGAGCGTGCGGAGCTTATCGGCAAGTGGCAACCAGACGATGTTCGCCATGAAGATGCCCCACATCGTAGCGATGAACGCGGTAGCAATATGGCGGATCAGCACTGCGGGGTCCTCCCCTGCCGATGCCAGCGTTGCAATCAAGCCCATGACGGTACCGATGATGCCCATCGTCGGCGAGTAGCCACCCATTTTGACAAACAAGTTGATGTTGGCTTGGTGGCGAGCCGTGAGGAACTCCAGCTCCAGTTCCGCCATCTGGCGCAGGGCATCGGGGTCGAGCCCATCAATGCAGTGCTGGAGCAGCTTGCGCAGGTAGGGGTGCCGCACCGAATCCATGTGGCGCTCCAGCCCCAGCACCCCTTCTCGGCGGGCGATGGCAGCGAGCTCGACGATTTGCTCCATCAACGCGTGCTGCTCTACCTTCGGTGGGGAGAGGGCAAGCGCAATCAATCGCGGAATCCGCCGCACCTGCTCCCATGAGCTCCCCGCAACCGTTGCCGCAAAGGTCCCGCCGAAGACAATAAGCATTGCCGGCAGGAGTAGCAGCATCCCCGGTGTCCCGCCCTCCAGCAGGAAGGCGCCGAAGATGCTGACTACCCCCAGCAGAATGCCCAGCAGCGTATTCATTGCCGCACGCCCAGTCAGAGCACGTCGAACAAGGACTGCGTCAACACCCTGGAGAGCGTCTGCAGCAGCGCCTGAAGCGCGGTCTGCCCCTTTTGCAATTCTAATGCCATCTGCACCAGATCGGCATCAGCATCAGCGGAGCGGAATGCGCGCAACTGCGTCAGGTACTGCTCGAGCTGCTCTTCGAGCACCTGCCAACGGCTCTGCCGTTCGGCGGTGCGGGCAGTGACGCGGTCAATGCGCTGCCGGAAGGCAAGGAGCTGTGGGATCAGCTGCTGCAGTTGCTCCCGCTCCTGCGCCGAAAGGCTCTCCTCCGGCGGGCGTTGCGAGCCATCGCCACGGTACGCCAGCAGATTGTACGCCGCTACCACCAGTGCGAAGAGCTCCGTTCCCTCCCGCCCAAAGAGCTCATCGGCGCGGATGGAGAGCGCTTCCGAACCTCCAGAGGTGGGCTGCGCCGTCCGCTCCTGCAGATTCCCTGCAAAGGTGACCTGCAATCCGGAAGGGTTCTCCGCCGTTGCTGTCGTGCGCTGCAGGCGGAAGGGGGCTGCGTGCTGTGTTCCGGCAAAGAGGTAGTGCCCGGCAAATTCGGCATTGGCGCGCGCGACCAGGTCTTCCAAACGCTGGTACAGCCGCTCAGCAATAAGGGATGGCTTGTCCAGGTTCTTTGCATCAAGCGCCTCCTGCAGGAGGAGGGCAATCTCTTCCACTGCATTGGCGAGCCCTTCGGCATGGAGTTGGAGCACTTGCAGCTCCTGCTGCAGCAGTGCGAGCGTATCGCGCTGGCGTTGGGTCTGGGCAATGAGCTCATCCATTTGCAGCACCCGAGCCAGGGCTGCTGGGTCATCACCGAGCTGCTGCAATTGCTGTCCGGTTGCCAGGCGCTGCTGTTGCTGGAGGAGCTGTGACTGCAGGCGCTCCAGTGCTGCTGCAGCGGTATCGAATCGGTATGCCCAACTCACGCGCATGTGTCCATCCTCTCAACTGCCCATACGGATGAGCGTCTCCAGCAGGGATGCTGCCACCGACGCCACGCGCGCGGCGGCTTCGAACGCCTTCTGGTAGCGGATGAGGTTGAGCGCCTCCTCGTCCAGGTTCACCCCTTCGAGGGCTTGGCGCTGGGCTTCCAGTTGCTGCTGGCTCATCTGCAGCCACTGGCGGCGTTCCTGCACCTGCGCCTGGAGCGTGCCCAATTGAGTCACAATCGCGCTGTAGGCACCCCGAGCTGTACGCCCACCGGAGAAGACGGGCTGTTGGAGTTCATCCAGCAGGCGCCAAGCGATGGTGCCGTCATCGGGCTGTCCTGGCGCAGCCGATAGTGGGAGCGCCCGCGCATCAGCGGCAACATCGGCAGCAAGGCGAACGGTCTGCAGCGTGGTGCCCTGGAAGAGAGCGCGCCCCGGCGGGGTCGGACCCGTATCCTCCAGCCCATAGCCCTGCGCGAGCACAGCGTTGATGCGCCCGACTACTTCGGCAACCCATCCGTTCAGCTCACGCACCAGCGAGAAGCCCGTCGTACGCTCCTGCCCGTCCAGGGTTACGTTGTAGTGGTGGAGCAAGCTTGCCAGCTCGCCCTGCTCAAGCGGCACTGAGGCGATTGGAGTTCCAGACTCTGCAACCAGCCACACCTGCGCACTGCGTTCGCCGGAGGCGTCATCGAGCCGCTGGCGCAATTCCAGCCGCAGCGCGGAACCTCCGGAGACAAGCACATGCCCGGCGAGCGAGACCGTAATCATCCCACGCTCATCCTGCGTTGTGGTGATGGGGAGCTGGCGGGCAAGGGTATCCAGAAGGCGCGCCTGCTCATCGGCAAGGGCGATAGCGGTCTCGGAGCCCTCCGGACTGGAGGCTCGACGGAGGTTGAGCTCGGCAAGGCGCTGGAGCAGGGGATTGAGCGCATCGAGCTGCTGCTGGGCTTGCCCGAAGAGCTCCTGGCGTAGCTGCTCCAGGTCTTGCCCAATTCGGTTGAGCGCTTGCGCAAATGCCTCAGCACGCTGCAGCAGGAGCTGGCGCCGGGAAAGATCGGCGGGGCTGTACGCCGCATCGCGCAGTGCATCCAGAAATCTCTCCAGCAGTGCGGCAATGCCGACATCATCGGTGGCGGGCTCGCCCAGAATCGCGGCGATGCGCTGCAGCACCCGCTCATCGGACTCGGCAGCTGCATGCCGCGCAGTGGTGCTCCGGAGCTGCTGCTCCAGGTAGCGCACGCGGAACTCCTGAATGCGCAGGAGCAGCACTCCCGTGCCCTGTGCGCCCGGCTGCGCAACGATGGGGACCAACACGGGGCGGCGGCGCGTGTACCCCGGCGTATTGACATTGGCGATGTTCCCGCTGGTGATGTCCAGCGCCGCTTGCTGTGCCAGCAATGCGCTGCGGGCGATGTAGAGCACGCGGAAGCTCATCCCTCAGGCTCGCTGGTCGTAGAGTGCCCAGGGCTCACCCAGTGCCTCCAGAAATGCCGTCGTATGCTGCTGCGCGCGCTGTGCCAATAGGGCATTGAGCTGCAACAGCCGCCGTAGCTCGGTTGCCTGTATCCGCAAGCGCTCCCACCGCTGCCGGAGCGACGCCGAGGAGCGAATCTCCTCCAGATGCTCCCCGCACTTGTGCTCCAAGGCAGCCATCCGGCTCAGCAGGCTCTGTTGCTGGGCAAGAACCGCCTCGATTGCCCCCAAGCGGAGCGCAATGAGCGCCTCTTGCTGTTGCTGCGCCAGATGGTGCAATTCGCACAAGACCTGTTCCAGTTGCTCCACAAGCTCTTCTGCCGGGCTCATCGCGGTCGCCCTCTGTGGGACACGCTCAAAGTATCGGCACTCCCGCACGGGGCTTGAGCCTATCGGCACGGGGTGCCGTATTTTTGCACCACCTGCACCGAGCATTCCGCGCGCATGCGCATACAAGCGCCGGTAATTGCCATTGCACTGTTGGGCGTGGGAGCTACCGTAGGACTGCTTTCGCTCCTGCATCGGCTGGGATGGGGCAAGCCTGTGCACGGGCTCCAACCGGAGCTTCCACTGCGCCCTACAGAAGCGGTGCAGGTTGCCGTCCTGAACGCCTGCGGACAGCCTGGTCTGGCGCGCCGCACAATGGAGTTCCTGCGCCGCTACGGTGTGGATGTGGTCGAAATCGGAACGCTTGACTCCCTGGTGCCGCACTCTGCGCTCTACGAACATCTGGGCGAGTTGCGGGCAGCCCATGCCGTTGCCCGTCTGTTGGGAATCCCTGAGCATGCCGTACACCATCGCCCGGATTCCACCCTCTACCGCCATTGCACTATCGTAATCGGGGCTGATTACCACCAGCTACGACCCTTTGCTGCTCGATGAAACCCAAGCCGCTCCGGACATCGCGAGGACTGGCGCAGCTCTGCGCCCGAGTCGCCTGGGAGAAGAAAGCCGAGGATATCCTCGTGCTACACCTGGGCGCCTTGGAGAACGCCCCAGCGGACTACTTCGTGCTGTGCACCTGTGGCTCTGAGGCGCAACTGCGCGCAGTTGCTGAAGCCATTGAGCTTGCCACACAGCAGCGAGGGCTCCCTGCCCCACGCGTAGAGGGTTGGGAAGCCATGCAGTGGCTGCTGATGGACTACCTGGACGTGGTTGTCCACCTGTTCCGTCCGGAAGCTCGGGCGTATTACCGGTTGGAGCGACTCTGGGGCGATGTGCCGCAGTTGCGGCTCTCCGAGCAGACGCTCCGGCTTTGCACCGTGACCGTTGGCGTACCGGAGGAGCCTTCCGATGCTGCTGGAAAGCTATCTTGAGCCGTACGTTCGGGAAGCGCTCGAACGCATTGGGGCGGGCGGAGTGGTAGAGCCGGAGTTCGAAGTCCCTCGACTCCCCGAGCACGGCGACCTTGCCACGACCGTTGCGCTCCAACTGGCGCGGCACCTGCGGCGCCCCCCGCGCCAGATCGCCGAAGAACTGCTCACACAACTCCGGCTCCCAGCCGAGGAGGTCACCGCCGAAGTTGCCGGCGCTGGCTTCCTCAACTTCCGCTTCTCGCCCACCTTCTACACCCGCATGCTTGCACGCATCGCCTCCGAAGGCGATGCATATGGGCGGCTCGCGCTGGGTGCGGGCAAGCGTGCCAATGTCGAGTACGTCTCTGCCAACCCCACCGGTCCGCTCCATCTGGGACACGGGCGCAACGCCGCACTGGGCGATACCATCGCCAATCTGCTCCACTGGTGCGGCTACCAGGTCACGCGCGAGTACTACTTCAACAACGCCGGCAACCAGATGCTGCTGCTGGGGCGCAGCGTCTACGCCCGCTACCGGCAGCTCCTTGGCGACGAATACCCATTCCCCGAGGACGGCTACCACGGCGACTACATCTGGGACATCGCACGGCTGCTGCTGGAGCAATACGGAGACCGGCTACGGGAGGAGACCGAGGAGCACCTCCACATCGCACGCCACGCGGGCGAACAGTGGTGCTTTGAGCGCATCCGCCAGACGCTGCGCCGCATGGGGATTGAGCACGACGTGTACTTCAACGAGGACTCACTCTACCGGGATGGCAAAGTCGGCGCCATCCTGGAAGCGCTCCGGCAACGGGAGCTGCTCTACGAGAAGGACGGTGCACTCTGGATTGCGCTGAGCCGATTCGGGCGCCAGGACCGCGTGTTGGTCAAATCCACCGGCGAGGGCACTTACCGGCTCCCGGATATCGCCTACCATTGCGACAAGCTGGAGCGTGGCTATGATCTCATCGTGGACGTACTTGGCGCCGATCACATCGCCACCATCGAGGATGTTCTCACCGCCGTTGCCGCGCTCGGATACGACACCTCGCGCATCAAGGTTGTGCTGCACCAGTTCGTCACGCTCACCGAGGGCGGGCAGCAGGTCAAGATGTCCAAACGCTCGGGCAAAAGCTATACGCTCGACGAGCTGCTGGAGGAGCTCGGACCCGACGTTGTGCGCTTCTTCTTCCTGATGCGGGCGCCTTCGACGCACCTGGAGTTCGATTTGGAGCTGGCGCGGCAGCAAAGCGAGGTCAACCCCGTCTTCTACCTGCAGTATGCACATGCCCGCATTTGCTCGATCTTTCGCCAGGCTCGCCAGCGTGGGATCACCTGGCGGGAGGATGCCGACACCGACTGCCTGCGGCATCCGGCGGAGCAAGCACTCATCCGAGTGCTGCTACGCTTCCCGGAGCGCTTGGCTAAAGCAACCCAGCTCTTCGAGCCCCAGCTTTTGGCTGAATACTTGCGCGAGGTCGCCCAGCAGTTCCACGCCTTCTACCACGAGTGCCGCATCCTCGGAGCCGAGACCCCGGAGCAGATGCATGCCCGATTCCGCCTGGCACAGGTCACCCGCACCGTCCTGCGCAATGGCTTGCGCGTCCTGGGGATCTCCGCCCCGGAACGGATGGAGCGCGAGCCCGTCACAGCCTGATGCTGCTGCACTGCCCGCCGTGGGCTCATCGTTTTATATGGGCGCAGAGTCAAGCGGGAACCGAACAGCATGCCTGTGCCGCTGTCGCTGGAGCTGTTCCTGCGTGCGGGGCAGGATTGGGAAGCAGCGCAGTACCGCATCTTGGCGGCATTGCAATCCCATTGGCTGGCGCTGCGCCAGAATCGTCTCTTCCCCACGCGGCTGGAGGTAAGCCGGCTGCGCGAGCAGCTCCTGCAGCTCCTGCGCTCGCGCGAGGAGCTGGAGGACGCCTTCCCACACATCCTCGTGCGGATCGACTGGACCACGCTGCGCCTGGAGCGGATCCCCGAGTATACCCACGCTGCCCGCGAGCGCTTCCTGCAGCGGGTCTTTGAGCTGCTCCAGTGGGCACTGCCGCTTGTGGAACAGCTGTGGCAGGAAAGCCAGGCACTCTACGAATTCGCCTGTGAACACATCGGCGTCCACGAACTGGGGGTGCTGCCGCTATATCGCGACGAAGGCTACCTCTTCATTCCCGATCCTGTCCAGCGCCGACTGCTGGTCTGGCACTACCATGTCTCCCCTGTCTACACCGCTGAGCAACAGCGGGAGGTTGCGCTGGAATTGGTCTGGCAGGAACCCTTCTCGGGTATTCTGCTTACCGAGCAGCTTCTGCAACGCGTGCGCACACTGCGGCTGCCCCATCCGGCAACCTACGTCTGTGATACTGACGTTGCGCTTCCGCTCCAGGAGACCGTCCTCCCGATCGCCCGACAGAAACTCTGGGAACGTCTACAGCAGCGTCCGCACTAAAGCTGCCCCTGCTACGTCTGTGCGGCTGGCATGCGGGGATGTACCGGGTCTCGACGGGATGGCAGAATCCAAGAGCTGCATGCCGTGCTACGCCGGTGAGCACGTAAATCCAACCGGCGGACAAAAAGTGCCGACGCGGTCTCGTACCGCATGGCTGCCTAATCCGAGGGATTAGGCGCCATCGTCTACACGAAGCGTGCCCATCCGCTTCGCTGTAGGCGTGGCCAATGATGGGCGGTGCCATCGCTGCTATCGCCGGGCAGCGCCGGCACCCAGATCAGCGGCGATAGCGCCGGCGATCCTGCCACTCGGAGCTCGCCGGTGCGAAAGTAGAAAGAGTGGCTGAGCATGGAGATGCTCTTGGGTTCACATCCTGGACGTGGGTTCGACTCCCACCATCTCCACGACACCCTGTCCCTCCCCATTTCACCACCGCAGTGCCCTCCGTACGCCCCCCAAAACATAAGCGCCCGTGCCGCCCGGCACGGGCGCTTTGTTTTCGTGCGGTCCGCACTCCCTGCGGTCCTACCGCACGCGGCAGAGGGGAAGCGTGATGGTCCGCCCACTTGTGCTGTACCGAATCCGCACGAAGTACACGCCGGAGCTTACACCATCCAGCCGAACGGGCAGCTCGTAGATGCCCTGACCTCGGTATCCCTCGGCGATCGTGCCCAGGGATATGCCCTCGGCAGAGACCAGCTCGATGCGCACGAACTGCTCCTGCGGTACCTCATAGCGCAGCCATGCCATCGTCTCAGCCGGCTGCGGGAAGAGCTCTGCCCGAGCATCCCACACATGCCAATCCTTGCCAACCGAGACGGTGTAATCGGTCGAGACAGGGTCGTAGTTTGCCCATGGCAAGTCCCAGCGCTCCTCGCCGAAAGCACCACGGAAAGAGACTTGCTCAAACCAGGGATCATCAATCGGAACGACACCTGAGCGTTGGAAGCTGGCTGTCTGCAGATAGGGCGCCTGCGGGGACGGGCGCGGGTCAAAGAGCTCCTGATCGTCGTAGGCGTAGGGATTCCGCAACTGTGCCAGCGCGGGCGAAGCCTTGAAGAGCTCATTGCCAAAGGCGGGCGTTGCAATCCAGTCTGGTGTCATCCCCGCCGGAGGCGTCCCACCGGCAAAGTTGAGCCATGTGCCCTTGATGCCGAAGAACGAACAGGAACGAATCTGGAGCGAGTCCGCATACGCTGCTGCCATCGTATTGGCATTGGCAATTTCCACACCACGCGGCCAGCCGACGATGACCGAATTGAAGAGGCTCGTACGCGCATTGCGCCGGATTTGTATTGCCGCACCGAAGTACCGGCTAAAGTCCCGTCCCGAAGACCACGCGGTATCCTGCAGCGGACCAATTGAGGTCACGTTCGAAAACACCGGAGCCGTATACGGCTGGTTGTACGAGGCGGCAGCATCGTTGTCCATCTCGAAGGTCTGGCTCGTGGAGACATCGGCGACCTGCGGCTTTCGGACGGCAAGGGCGAACTGGACACGCCCGCGCCAGCCATTGTCCCCATCGAAATCATCGTCCAGCGTAGCGTACGAGATGATCCTGCGCGCGTCAACGGTGCCGCCGAACCACTCGAAGCCATCATCGTTTGCATACGAGACCATGACATTCTCGATGACCGTACGGCGTCCGACACCCCCGAGCGTCAGCCCGTTGAGCTCCTGGTTGGGGAAGGCGGCGATTCCGGCAAACTCAATCCGCACGTAGCGTAGCACGCCGGAGCTATCGTTGTCATCATTGCCGCCGAACCAGCCGCGAACACGCTGGGCGTCAGCAATACCGCCCTCAAGTGCCGCCTCTCCACCGGGATTATTGATGCGCGCCCGTCCGCAGATCTGAATTCCGCCCCAATCCCCGGCTGCCCGCTGCCCAGGAGGCGCAGAGCTGGTGAAGACAATCGGCGCATCGGGGCGACCATCGGCGTAGATGATGCCGCCACGGTTGACACAAATCGAGGAGTTCTGCCCAACTGTGTCCCCGACGATGATCGTTCCGGGCTCAATCCGCAGAACTCCGCCGCTGTCCACAAACACGTAGCCATCCAAGCCGTAGATCTTGTTGCGCGAGAGCGTCACAACCGTGCGAATTGGGTCGCGCAGCACAGAATCAACCCGAGTCGGCTCCGGCTGCACAATTGTGAACGGGGCATCGTTGACGTCGGAGACAGATTCGTTGAGCGAGCCATCGGGATTGACCAGCACAATGCGTACATAGCCCGTGGTGGTGCGCACCGCCGGCACCCGAAAGCCGCCGGGGAAGCGCAGCCGGGTCCGCCCACTATCCTTGACCGACGTTGCCCTGGGCAGGTCCTGCCAAGGTCCTGTCGGAGACGTCCCAAACTGGAAGCGCCAGACGGGGTAGACCGTGCTTGCCCCGGTTGTATCCCACCACCACTCCAGGTCCTGCGAAGTTCCTGCGCGGAAGGTCTCTCCACCGGCAGGTTTGCGGAGCTGGACCGAGGTGGGTTGCTGTGCCAGGGCGGCGTACCCGAAGAGCGTGACTACTGCAACGACCGTCCATCCCAGGAGTGCGGTTCTGCTGTTCATGAGCCCTGTGCGTGTACGATTGTGGAACATCCCTGCAAGCCCTGTGTGGGGCATCACCCTATTGGACACGGTAGCTGAAGCTGAGCTGGAAGGTCCGCGGCAAGCGGCGCTGGAAGACCCGCTTGCCGCCCTGCTCCCAGCGCTCGGAGACCGCAAGAAGATTGCTCGCTTTGATCCCCAACTCCAACCCCGCCCACAGCGGCTGTCGGAAGGTAAGGTTGACCATGTCCTGTGGTAGCTCGTAGATGTGCGGATCCTCGAACTGGTACTGCTCCGGCTGGGCAACCCGAACGATGCGCCGTCCCAGCCGATTCCAGAACAGCCCCAGCTCGCCGCTCCAGGGGGTGGCTGCCGTCAGCCCCAGGTTGAGCGCGTAAGGAGATTGCCCCCAGAGCTGGCGCTCAACGACCACGCCTCCGCTGCGCACTGTTACGCGCCCGCGAAGCAGCGTGAAATTACCCTGCAGCGCAAACGGCTTGCCTGCGCTTCCCGGTAACCCGAAGCGATAGCGGAACTCTGTCTCCACACCGACGATGCGCGCCGGCTGCTCGGAGTTTGCATAGGTACGCGTCAGCTCACTCTGCTGCGGGAAGATAGTCTCCTCCAGCGCGTTCCGGATGGACTTAGCGAAGACCCCCAGGCTGAGCATCTCCCCCACATCGGGGTAGAGCTCCCAGCGCAGCTCACCGCTGAGGGCATCGGCGGGCTTGAGGAGCGGATTCCCCTGCACGAGCGCCTGTTCGGCAACATCGAAGAAGGCAAAGGGTGCAACTTCACGGAAGGTTGGCGTGGTCACCGTCCGGGAGACTGCGGCGCGCATCTGCATCTGCTCAGATAGGCGCACAAGCAGGCTCACGCTCGGCAGCCAGTTATCCCAGCGCTGTTGCTGCTCGAGCGGCTGGTCATTGATGAGATGGCTCGACAAGCGCTGCCGAACGCTCTCCAGCCGCAGCCCCAGGCTGAGCTCCAGCGGGATCTGCGCCACATTGACGCGGAACCGCGCAGTAATGTTGCCCGCCCACACTCCCTCGGAGGCGCGGTAGGAGTCGCTGAGCTTGGTGTCCTCGGAGATCCCAAGTCCATCCTCGCGGAAGTTCTCCGCCACCAGCAGCTGCTCCGGAGGAAGCGTCAGATCGAGTGTCCACGGAGTTGCCTTCGGTGCCTGGATGAGGGTGAAGGAGCGCGCAGAGAAGCTGCGCTCGCGTTGGAGGCGTGAAAGCCCAAGGTGCACCGTTCCAAACTGGAGAGGTACCTGGAAGGAGAGCTCGCCTGCGGTGAGCTGCTCGTCCAAATCGGAGAAGAAGCGTCCGGCGCGCGTGCCGTCCCCCTGTTGCGTCCGTGGGATTTCAGCAATGAAGGGTTCATCCGGTGCTGCAGCCAACTGCCGCTGGTAGCGCAACCGCCGGTAATCGGGCTGCTGCTGCCGTCCTCTGCCGTAGCCAAGGCTCCAATGAAGCTGGCTTGCACCCAAGGCATGACGACCGCTGAGCTGGGTGTTCAGCAGCTCGTACTGCGTCAGGTGGTAGACGAAGTGGCGTGTCTGCAGGAACTGGTAGCCCAAATCCGCTCCCTCCAGTGCGAGGAAGCGATCGGTGAGCTGGCGGCTCAGCAGAGAGTACCACCGCAGCTCCGTGCCTGCACCGAATTCGAGTGCTGCAGTACCCAGAGCGGACCAAGCAACCTTGCGCTGCGCCTCCGTTCCGGCGTGCTCGAACAGGAGCGAACGGTCCGCAAGGAGCCCTGCCCACTCGATTGCCGAAGAGCTGGCTTCGCGGGTATAGCTTACTGCAGCGAGCGTGCCCAGCCGTGCACTCTCACCGAAGGGGAGTGTACCACCGATCGAGAGGCTCAGCGCCGGGAGAACTCCCAGGGTCGTGCTGTCACGCCCCCAGGCTTGTGCGTTGAAGGAGCGCCCCAGCTCGATCCAACGCTGCAGTGCTCCAGTGGTGTCGAAGGGATTCCACGCCGCCTGCCGCAGCTGCTCCATCTCACGGCGTGATGCTGGCGCCGATGCCGGCAGTGCCCGCCATCGTCCATCCCAAGCGGTCCAATCATCCGGACCCTCCCGATAGTGCCGGAAGTGGCGTGTCCGGAAGCTCAAGCCCTCTACATACGGGCTCCCCAAGCGCATCCGAAGTTGGAAGGATTCCGGAAAATCCAGTGTCCGGATATCCACCACACCGCCAGCAGCACCGGGAAGCTCGCCCGAAGAGGCTTTGACAACGGAGAAGCGCTCGATCACCTCTGCGGGGAAGAGCTCCAAGGAGACCGCACGGCGGTCCGGCTCGGTCATCGCCACTGGCAATCCATTGAGCAGTACCGTGCTATAGCGCTCGTTCATGCCACGCACGTGGACATACTTACCCTCGGCGACGGCAACGCCGGTGACCCGCATCAGAGCCTGCCCCAGGTCGCCATCTCCGGAGGCTCGGAGCTGCTCCTGGGCTATCACCTCTGCAATCTGCGCGCTGGAGCGCCGCTCGGCAATTGCCGACTCCACACTGCTGCGCTCCCGCCGTCCTTCGACCACCACCCCCTCCAGCTGGCGCGCCGAGGGATAGAGCCGAATGTGGAAGCGCAGTGTATCTCCAGTGCCCAAGCGGAATGGCTGCACCTCGGCTGCAGTGTACCCAACGGCAGAAACCCGCAGCCGATACTGCCCTGCCCGAAGCTGCAAGCGGAACCTCCCGCGCAGATCCGCATATGCCCCTGTGGTGTCGGCTCCCAGCGCCATGACGGTTGCCCGCCCAACGGGGTCGTTGCTCTCAGCATCCACAACCTCTCCGAGCACCACTCCTTGGGCATACGCAGCCAGAGGCTGCAGGAACAGTAGCGTCATCCCCCACACTGCCGCAGTGCTCCGCATAGATGTGACCGCACGAAGTGTTGCACTTGCACCGAGTGCGAAACTCCCTCGGCAGTGCAACGTGAGTGTTACGGCAGTGTTAGGCGTTGGTAACCTTGTCCGACGGGATGCGCCGCAGCCGGCAATCGGCACAGCCCCAGTAGTGGGCAAACCCCGGCGGTTCCAGCTGCAGCGTTGTGTGGTGAAGCCCAAAGCGCTCCTGGAGCATCTGCTGCGCTGCAGCAAGCACTGCTGCTGCATCTGCTCCCGGCTCCAGCACAAGGTGTGCGCTCAAGGCAGGCTCCTTGGAGGAGATGCGCCAGATGTGCAGATCGTGCACTTGGGCAACTCCGGGGACTCTGCCCAATTCTGCCGTAATCGTACTGGGCAGGAAGCGATAGGGCGCTGCCTCCAATAGCACCTCGATGCCCTCCCAGAGCAGGCGGAGCGCGCTCCGCAGCAGTAACCCCGTCAGCACGAGCGAGAGCACCGGGTCAATCCACATCGCGCCACTCCACAGCATCGAGAGTCCGCCGCCGAGCACGGCAACTGAGGAGAGCAAGTCCCCCAGCACATGCAAGTACGCTGCACGGGTGCTCAGCGAGGCACCGTGGCGCAGGAAGAGCGCGGAGAGGAGATTGCCCGCAAAGCCAATTGCTGCCGTCACCAGCATCGGCACAACCACAACTGGGCGCGGCTGCAGCAGCCGCTCCACCGCCTCCCAGGCGATCCATCCGCACATCCCCAAAAAGAGCAGCCCACTGCCCAACGCCACCAGCACCTCCACCCGATGCAGCCCGTAGGTCAAGCGCGTATCGGCACGCAGCGGGCGCTCCAACAGCTTGAGTGCGAGATACGCCGACGCCAACGCCAACACATCCGTCAGCACATGCCCGGTGTCGGAGAGCAGCGCCAGGCTGGAGGAGTACCACACTCCCAGTGCCTGTGTAAGGGCAACCCCAATGCTCAGCAGCAGTGCCTTCCGGAGCCGGCACAGCTCGGCAGCGTGTTCCTCAGGTGCTGTCACCAACGCTACCGTGTGGGTTCCACTCTCCAGCGGTAGAAGACGAACATCCGAGGTTGCTGTGAGGAGCGCTCGCTTCCGCGGGTTGAGTATCTTTGCCGCCGAAATAGTGCTCAAGCAGGTGTGAAACTTGCCGACGCGCGCGGTAGTATAGTGCACCTTGGCAGAAGTCGGGCAATACCAAGCCGCTACCATGAACATGGCAGCAGCACTCCGGAAAGGTCTTCTGTTGCTCCCAACCGTCGCACTGGCGCAGCAGCTCACCGTCACGGTGCTGCTGAGGGAGCCGCTGCCAGGGGAGATTAGCACGTGGCGGCAAGATCCCACGATCGTGCGCATCGTGGTCAGCTCCTCAGCACCCACTCCTGCCTACCCGGATGCCCGCATCGGGTTTGAACTCCGCGAATTCCCCTCCGGACGCCTCCTGGCACGCTCCAAAGATGGGCATCCCCTGCAGCCTCGGATCTCCATCCCCGGTGGACCGATGACGGTGGTGTTCACGGGTCCGGAGATCCTCCAGGAGGAGGCGGTGGAGATTGTTGCCACCGACATCCGAGACCGCGTAGCAGCCACGGGCATGCTACCGGAGGGGACGTATGAGTTCTGCGTGCGCCTCCTGGATGCCCAGCTCCGCCCGATCGCGGCAACGGGCAACCTCTGCCGTACCGCATCGGTCGTGCTGCCCGATCCACCAATCCTGCTGACGCCAGCCGATGGAAGCCAGCTCACTTCGAGCTCGCCTCTGCTGAGCTGGACCCCGGTGCAACCCGCACTGGGTCCGGTCCGATACCGCTTGCGGATCGTGCCCATCTATAGCGGGCAGGACCGGCGCAGCGCCATCGAGCGCAATTCGACCATCTATGAAACCGAGCTCACCGGCACATCGCTGCTGTATCCGCCAACGGCGCCCCCATTTGCGCTCTACCCCGATGCTATCGGATTTGCCTGGCAGGTGCAAGCCCTCCTGCCCGACGGGCGCCCAGCCGCACGCAACCAAGGGAAGAGCCAAATCTTCGTATTCCTCCCGCCTGCCCCCACCCCCAGCGCCGAAGGTGGCGAACCAGGCACACCCCCCGGTGCTCCCTCCGGCACACCCCCCGGCGAACGCAGCCGCCCCATGGGTGTCCCAGGGAGTGGCATACCCGACACCTTGGTCACGCGTGTTGCACTGCCCGGTGGGTTTATCCTCCAACTCGAAACTGCCGTCCGCTGCACTACCTCTCCGTGTACGCTCAGCGGCAGGGGCAAGGTCTACATTCCCTTCCTGCGGGACTCGGTCGAGTTCAGCTTCTCTACCATCGTTGTGATGCCCGGTACAGCGGGAGCACCGGCATCGCTCCTCTCCGGCTTTGTGAGCTCGACGGAGGTGCGGGACCTCCCGCTCAGAAGCGCCCCCACAGCCGCAAACCACCTCCTGCGGATTCTGCAGTGGGAGTTCTCCCCCTCGGCTGCCCGAGTGCGTGCCCGCGCCGTCATCGACTGGAGCGGGACCATGACGTGCCGTGCTACCGACTCCATCGAGCTGGGCTGGCAGCCAATTCAGCGGGACGGGCTCCCCCCTATCCAAATCCGCTTGCCAAGCGCTTGGGAGTGCGACGGGAATGGGCTGCTGATCGGATCGTGCTTCAGCGTCCGAATCGACTCTGTAGGACTCCATGCCCGCTTTGATACCACGACCTCTCCACCACGCCTCACTGGCTGGCTTGAAGTCCGTGGGGAGCTAACCATCACCTGTCTGACACCTCCGCTGAGTGGACGTTTCGTGCTGCGGCTGGACCGAGGCAGTGCGCACCTGCTCGTCATGGTGCTCTTCCAAGGGAGAACTGCCCGGCTCCCTGGAACTCCAGCACAGCTACGGCTGGACACAGCAGTACTGGACCTCAGCAACGTGCACAATGCCCCAGGCTTTCCACCGGCGGGGCTGTGCTCGCAGAGCGACTGGGCCACCCCACTCTGGCGCGGCTTATGGATTCCTGGGCTTACCCTCTCCATCCCCATCGAGAGCGATGATACGCTCCATGTCTACGCCCGCAACGTCATCGCCGAAGACGTCGGCGGCTCGCTCAAGCTCAGTCTGAACGTACAGACGTCCCGCCGCGATACCATCACCTTTGCCGGCTTCCGCATCCGCCTGGACGACTTACAAATCCGCTGGTGCCGTGGCGCCTTCCAGGACTTCTCACTCCGAGGGCTGTTACTCCTGCCCCCTACGCTGGGCAAACCAACCGGATGGGCACAGCTCGATAGCCTCTACCTCCGGCTTACCTGCGATGCAAGCTGGAACTGGCACGGTACACTGGATATCTTCGGCGGAGTCCAGCTGGACTTTGGCTCGCACGCGCGGTTGATTCTCCGAAATGGGCGTATTGTCAAGCTTGCCTCCAGTGGTCCTCGGCGCGGGTACGTGGAATTCACCACGATCCGGCTCCAAGCCCCACCGGAGAACTCTTCGTCGTACGCAGAATTCAGTGGGCTACGCATCTGGAACAACGGCGATGTGGAGCTGGAAAGCGCCGAAGGCTGGATCAATGTCTCCCGCTGGGCTAATCTCACCATCGCTGGCATCACGGTCCAGGTCCAGGAGGTCGGGCTGGGCTACCATCAGCCCACCGGTACGTGCAGCGACGCGCAGAAGCATTGGTGGGTTGGCATCAGTGGGGGAGTAAGCATCGATGCGAGTTCAGGGCTGCCCGGAGGCGGGAGCGGCGTACGGGTCCGCCGCCTGCGCATCTACGATAACGGGTGCATGCAGAGCGAAGGAGCCGGCATCAACATCACCATCTCCGGTGCATTCTCCTTGCGTGGAGAGCTCTACTGGGGCAATATCCAGTACGGCTCTGGCTCTGGC
>Ga0197142_1002266_pt1 | contig 16939 bp, 19 predicted proteins | sample GBS60_MetaG_FD_148614 | JGI IMG/M metagenome (GOLD analysis project Ga0197142, IMG submission 148614) | Sediment microbial communities from Great Boiling Springs, Gerlach, Nevada, United States - GBS 60_MetaG | ecosystem: Environmental > Aquatic > Thermal springs > Hot (42-90C) > Sediment...
CAGGTGATAACTGGACTTGATTCTGTCAAACCATATCCTTCAAGAATTAAAATTCCCATTGCTTCAAAGAATTCACCGATTTCTTGTGGTAATGCAGCACCGCCACTAACAAAGAATCTCAATCTTCCACCCGTTGCAGCTCTGATTTTATTAAAAACAAGTTTTTCAGCAAGTTTATATTTTGCAGTTAAGAAGGGATTTAATTTTTTCTCTTTTTTAGCCTGATGATATTTTTTACCAACATCTAATGCCCAATAAAATATTTTTTGTTTTGCTGGCGGGGATGAGTCAACATTCTTCATTATCCTTGAATGAATTCTTTCAAATAAACGAGGCACTGATGTCATAATTGTAGGTTTAACATCCTTCAAATCTTGAGCAACTGTATCAATTGACTGAGCATAAACAATTGTGCAACCAGCTGAAAATGCTGTATAATAACCCGCCATTCTTTCAAATGAGTGAGACAATGGCAAGAAAGAAAGGAAAATATCATTGTGGTCCGCTGGAATTACCTGCAAAGCTGCCTTTACATTACTCACAAAATTATTGTGGGTTAGCATCACACCTTTTGGTTCGCCTGTTGTCCCCGATGTGTAAATTAATGTTGCAAGATCTTCAGGACTGCATTTCTTCATTTCTTCATCCAGAACTGCTTCATATTTCGAAGCATTTTCCTTCCCTTTTTCAACTATCTGATTAAATGTAAATACTCCTTCTTCGGCATCTTTCTCGTTCATCACAATAATATATTTTAGCGACTTAACATTATTCTGAATTTTTTGAACTTTTGTCAGCTGAAGCTTATTTGAAACAATCACAGCTTTACATTCAGAGTCATTCATTATGTATTCAATTGTGTTAGATGTAGAAGAAGGATACATAGGAACATCTATTGCACCAATAGAAAGTATTGCAAGATCTGAGATAGCCCATTCTGGTCTATTCTCAGAAATTATTCCTATCATGTCACCCCGCTTTAACCCCAGTGAAAGCAGCCCCATTGCAAAATTTCTTATAGTTTCCCTCAGCTCTTTGTATTTAATCCCTACCCACTGATTTTGGACTTTATGCATTAGAACCGGTCGATCAGTATTAATAAAATGTTTTGTGATTCTATCGTACATTTCTACGATAGTTGTAAATTCAGTAACAATAGGCATATTAGCTCTCCTCTTTTATTTGGCAAAATAATTTGATATTGGTTAATTATCAAGCATCCTGAAAACTTTAAATTTTGAAAAATCCACCAATAATTTTTGATTAACTTTTTATTTGCTTTTTTATCTTTGTAAAACTGTCAAACTGGAGAGACATTGTTATGCTAAACATCAGAACTTTTTTATCTAATATCTTCAACAAAAGTTTGGATTTAATAGAATACATAGGAAATAAGCTTCCTCATCCTGCAACTTTATTTGCACTTCTTGCATTTTCTGTTGCTTTGCTATCAATGATTGGTGATTTCCTTCAATGGAGTGCTGTACACCCAGCGAACAAATCTATAATCAAAGTTCAAAATTTATTGAACTCTGACGGGTTAAGATGGATTTACACCAATGTAACTTTCAACTTTGTAAATTTTCCACCACTTGGTTATGTCCTTGCTGTAATGATTGGAATCGGTGTTGCTGAAGGCTCTGGGCTCTTTACTGCTTTGATTAGAGCTCTTGTCTTAAGTGCTCCTAAAAGACTGATAACCTTTTCTCTAGTCTTCACTGGAATTCTCTCTCACATTGCATCAGAAGCAGGATATGTAATCTTAATTCCACTTGGTGCAATGTTATTTCATGCTCTTGGTAGACATCCAATGGCAGGACTTGCTGCAGCATTTTGTGGTGTTAGTGGTGGATTTGGAGCTAACTTTTTAATTGGTTCAGTAGATCCAATATTAGCTGGACTTTCACAATCAGCAGCTCAAATTTTAAATCCAGATATCAAAATTAATGCTGCCGTGAATTTTTACTTTATGTTTGTTTCAGCAATTTTGATAACTTTACTTGGCACATTTATTACCGAAAAAATAGTAGAACCTCGTCTTAAAGTTTATTCTGGTAATGTTGAAAAGGTAAATGTTGAAACGATTTCACCGCAAGAAAAGAAAGGATTAAAATGGGCAGGTGTAAGTGCAATTATCATAATTGCGCTTTTAATTTTAAGCATCGTACCTGAAAATGGGATTCTCAGAAATCCACAGACAAAAGAAATTTTACACTCACCTTTTTTTGATGGAATAATTACAGGAATACTTTTATTCTTCTTTATTCCTGGTCTGGCTTATGGTATTGCAGTTAAATCTATTAAAAACGATAAAGACTTGATGAAACATATCATTAAGTCAATGAGCACCATGGCTACATACATAGTGCTGGTTTTCTTTGCTGCCCAGTTCGTTTATTTCTTTAAGTATAGTAATCTTGGTTTAATTTTAGCAATTAAAGGAGCTGAATTTTTAAGAAGCATTGAATTAACTGGAATTAGTCTAATTGTGGCTTTTGTTTTACTATCAGCGTTTATCAATCTATTTATGGGAAGTGCCTCAGCTAAATGGGCTATAATGGCTCCAGTATTTGTTCCAATGTTCATGTTGCTCGGCTATCATCCAGCATTAACTCAAGCTGCTTTTCGCATCGGTGACTCAGTAACTAATTTAATTACACCAATGATGAGTTATTTTGCATTGATAGTTGCCTTCGCTCAAAAATATGACGAGAAATATGGAATTGGAACTATCATCTCAACGATGATACCATACACTATTTTCTTCACCATATTCTGGGTTCTTCTATTAATCATCTGGATGTTAGCTGGATTACCTGTTGGACCCGATGGACCATTGTATTTAAATTAAATAATGTTTATTTATAACCTTTGTAAATAGGAATTTTTGTTTATCACTTTCATAATTAAAAAACAAATTGAGTGTCAGAATAAATATTTTTCTATAATAGATCTATTATTTAAGTTTGAACAAAATTCAATAGCGAACTAACTTTTTTTGCTCATTGATTTTTTTACAAATATTTGTTTATTTCACTTTAAATTCTCACTAATATTTTTTAGTGAAGTCGAACCAATAAAAAATTATTAACGGAGAGCATTATGAACCAGTCAAATACAAAATCTAAGGACAAAATTTCGTTGAATGAGGATTTGTTTAAGCAGGGAGGATTAAAATTCAAATATGTTTTCTCAAAAAAGGGAATACATCCTTTTGATGAAATAGAATGGGAACTGCGTGAAGCAAAAATCACAAACGAAAAAGGACAGGTTGTATTTCATCAAAAAGATGTTGAAGTCCCAAAAAGCTGGTCAATGACGGCAACGAATGTAGTTGTATCAAAATATTTTCATGGCCAGATAAATTCACCAGAAAGAGAAAGAAGTGTTAAACAATTAATTAACAGAGTTTCAAAAACAATAACAGAATGGGGTATAAAAGATGGATATTTTGAAACCCCGGAAGATGCTCAAGCTTTTTATTCCGAATTAACTTACCTTCTCGTTAATCAATACGGAAGTTTTAATAGTCCTGTTTGGTTCAATGTCGGAATTGAAGAAAAGCCCCAATGCTCTGCTTGCTTCATAAATTCAGTCGAAGATACAATGGAATCCATTCTTGAACTTGCAAAGACTGAGGGAATGCTTTTCAAATACGGAAGTGGAACGGGCTCAAATCTGAGTGTTTTAAGATCATCTAAAGAACCATTAAGCGGTGGTGGAATGGCATCAGGTCCAGTTTCATTTATGAAAGGTTTTGATGCATTTGCGGGCGTAATTAAAAGTGGTGGAAAGACCCGTCGTGCCGCTAAGATGGTAATCCTAAATATTGATCACCCTGATATCATTGATTTCATTAATTGTAAAGCTGAAGAAGAGAAAAAAGCCCACGCTTTAATTCAAATGGGATATGATCCAGGCTTTAATGTTCCCGGTGGTGCATACGACAGCATTGCATATCAAAATGCAAATCATTCTGTTCGTGTATCAGACGAATTTATGCAAGCCGTTATAGAAGATAAGGAATGGAATACAAAAGCTGTTAAAACTGGAAAGATCTTAGATACTTACCGTGCAAGAGATATAATGGATCAAATCGCTCAGGCAGCATGGATTTGCGGTGATCCAGGAATGCAATTCGATACAACAATTAACGATTGGCATACCTGCCCAAACTCTGGTAGAATTAATGCAAGTAATCCTTGCAGCGAATACATGTTTCTTGATGATTCAGCTTGCAACCTTGCTTCATTAAATCTGATGAAATTTAGAAAAGAAGATGGTTCATTTGATATTGAAAAATTTAAGTATGCATGCGATATTTTTATAACAGCTCAGGAAATCATTGTTGATAACTCATCCTATCCAACCAAAGCCATTGAAAAAAACAGTCATGAATATCGTCCACTTGGTCTTGGATATGCAAATCTAGGTGCATTATTAATGGCTAATGGCCTTGCCTATGATAGCGACGAAGGTCGTGCCTTTGCAGCTGCAATTACTTCGATTATGACTGGTGAGTCTTACAGGCAATCTGCCATTATTGCAAGTAAAATTGGTCCTTTCAAGGGTTATCCAAAGAATCGTGAGCCATTTTTACGAGTAATGAACAAACATTTATCGGCAGCAAGAAAAATCGACGGTACTTTAATTCCCCTTGAACTTTACAATGAGGCTGTGGCTGTCTGGGAAGAAGCAATTAAACTTGGTGAACAATATGGTTTCAGAAATGCTCAGGTGACTGTTTTAGCTCCGACTGGAACAATTGGCTTTATGATGGATTGTGATACAACTGGTGTTGAGCCAGATATTGCTCTTGTTAAATACAAAAAATTAGTTGGTGGTGGAGTTTTCAAAATTGTCAATAACACTGTTCCACTTGCTCTTGAAAAACTTGGTTATGATAGTGAACAAATTGAGCAAATCGTCGCATATATAAACGCAAATGATACAATCGAAGGAGCACCTTATTTATTAGAGAAACATCTCCCAATTTTCGATTGTGCTTTCAAGCCAGCAAATGGAAAGCGTTCAATTCACTATATGGGTCACATTAAAATGATGGCTGCTGTTCAACCTTTTCTTTCAGGTGCGATTTCTAAAACTGTAAATATGCCAAACGAAGTGACGCCAGAAGATATTAAGAATGCCTACATTGAAGCATGGAAACTTGGATTAAAAGCTATTGCAATATATCGTGATGGTTGCAAATTAACTCAACCCCTCAGCACTTCTTTAAAAACTGATAAGAAAGTAAAAGTTGAAGAAAAAGTAACTGTAGTTGAACAAAGACCAAAGAGAAGAAGATTACCAGACGAAAGACAATCAATTACTCATAAGTTCAGCATCGGTGGTCATGAAGGTTACATAACCGTTGGGATGTATGAAGATGGAACTCCAGGCGAAATTTTTATTGTCATGTCGAAAGAAGGCAGTACAATTTCCGGTGTAATGGATGCGTTCGCCACAGCAATTTCTCTCGCATTGCAATACGGTGTTCCATTGAAAGTACTTGTAGATAAATTTACTCATACTCGATTCGAACCATCTGGATTTACAAATAATAAACAAATTCCAATTGCAAAATCAATTATGGACTATATCTTCAGATGGTTAGCACTCAAATTTTTACCAGATGAAGCTATTAATTATTCTTCACTTGTTGAGACACCAACAACTATAAAAGAAACGGTTGAACAATCCTCAATAGAACAACCCGAAAATACTGATAAACTATCAAACTCTATTGAGCAGACTGAAAAAATGATTTTCGTAAGTCAGGCAGATGCACCTCCGTGTCCTGAATGTGGTTCAATTATGGTGAGAAGTGGTAGTTGTTATAAATGTTTTGAATGTGGTTCAACAAGTGGTTGTTCTTAATGAAAAGTTGATTTAAAACAAAAAAGCCTCGCAATTAACGAGGCTTTTTTATTTATGTAAATTCTAATTATCAATTTCCGTTTGTTAAAGCATAAATTTCTTCTACTCTTCTTGCGCCAACAAATCTTCTATCGTAATAACCCTCCGCCATTGAACTTACAATTACGCCATATTTTGTTGAAGCATGTACGAAATAATTATCCCATAAATAAATTCCAACATGACCAGGATTTTGTCTTCTTCTCGTATTAAAGAATACAAGATCACCAAATTGCAATTCTTCTCTATTCACTGGCTTACCAATTTTTATTTGCTGCAATGTTGATCGTGGAATATCAATATTAAATGACTCCTGAAAAATTAATTGTGTGAAAGCACTACAATCAATTCCTTTGCGCGATGTTCCACCAAATTTATACGGTGTTCCAAGGTAATTAACTACCGTCATCAAAAACTTTTCGTAGTTTGTGGGATTACTGTTTAAGGTATCAATAATCCCTCTTCGAGCGATAATTTCTTTCATATCTATAATCGGTTTCGATTGGTCTTCTAATATTATTTCTCGTAATTCTTCTTCTGTAAATTCAAGATCCGTTGCAAATCTCTGAGTTGAATCATTTTGTTGAATTGATAAAGCTCTTGCGATTCTTAAGGAATCAATGTAATGACTTTTTGAATAATCTGAGGTTTTTGTTGCAAACCGAACTGGACCGTAACATGCAGAAAAAACAAAAGCTGTTAAGATAAACAGTACGAATTTTCTCAATCTCTCTCCTCTCTTTGTTTAAAAATAAAAAAGGGTATGATGATTTTCACATCATACCCTACGAAATTTTCTGATTATCCTAAGTAAGCTTTCAATGCTTTACTTCTTGAGGCATGACGTAATCTTCGGATAGCTTTTTCTTTAATCTGACGAACTCTTTCTCGAGTGAGATTAAATTTCTCACCAATTTCTTCTAAGGTTAAAGAATGTTCGTGATTTAATCCAAAGTATAATCTAATTACTTCAGCTTCTCTTTCTGTTAATGTAGAAAGTGCTCTTTCAATTTCCATCTTAAGAGATTCTTTCATCAAGCCATGATCTGGTGCCGGCTGTTGATCGTTGGTAATCACATCGAGTAATCTATTTTCTTCACCTGGTGCAAATGGAGCATCAACCGAAACATGACGACCTGAAATTTTCAATGTATCGGAAATTTCATTTACTGGAATATTTAATTCTTCTGAAAGCTCTTCAGCACTTGGCTCTCTTTCAAATTCTTGCTCAAGGTTACTGAAAGCTTTTCCTATTTTGTTTAATGCACCAACTCTATTGAGTGGTAATCGAACAATTCTCGATTGTTCTGCTAAAGCCTGCAAAATGGATTGACGGATCCACCAAACTGCATAAGAAATAAATTTGAAACCTCTTGTTTCGTCAAATCTCTTTGCAGCCTTGATTAAACCAAGATTTCCTTCGTTGATTAAATCTCCCAGAGATAGACCCTGGTTCTGATATTGCTTAGCCACACTAACAACGAAACGAAGATTGGCTTTGACCAGTTTTTCAAGAGCTTTCTGGTCACCTTTTTTAATTCGTTGAGCTAATTCAATTTCTTCTTCAGCAGTGATAAGATCAACTTTACCTATTTCTTGCAAGTATTTATCTAAAGATTGACTTTCACGATTTGTGTATTGTTTTGTTATTCTCACCATATTTATCCCTTTAAATTTGTTTCGACATCAATTCTATCAATGATGCCTACAATTGAGGCATCAACAGGAGCCATATCAACAGGTAACGGAATAACAGCTTCAGAGGCAGTAATATACATAACAATTTCACCTGGACCTGCGCCCACAGTGTCAATAGCTACTATTGGCTCCCCCGTTTTTTCCAATTTTGAATTAAGAGGTTGAATAAATTGCATTTTCATTGATTGCAGGTCTGGATACTTTTTTGTGGCCCAAATTGTTCCAATAACTTTTGCAAAAAACATTAGTTTTTAGCTGTCTCCAGTTTTTCTTCTTTAATTACAATATCAAGCTTGTCAACAATTGCCATTATTACGGCATCTATTGGTTTATTTTTTGTAAATGTAGTCTGTCTTGCCGATGAACCAGTTGCAACCAGAACAACTTCACCAACACCTGCTCCAACACTATCAACAGCAATTACAAAATTTTTTGTATCAGAATAATCAAGATTGATCTGACGAACAATTAAAAACTTGGCACCAACAAGATTTTCGTCTTTTCTTGTTGCCCAGACTGTTCCAATAACTCTTCCTAATATCAATATCCCACCATTATTTGTTTATTTTTAAGAGTTTAACATTATTATAATTTAAATATTTTTCATCATTAAAAGTAGTAAGGATTAACTTGTTCTGAACAGCCATCATAACAATTATTGCATCTCGCAGGTTCCAATTAAGCTTACGATCTTTGACATCATCTATTAATTCAGCGACCTTTTCAGCATAACGACCGTGAATTCCAAGAACTTTAAATCCATAAAGCAACATATCAGCATATTTTTTATTTTCTTTACCAGCAAGTTCATATAATTCAATTGCATTTATAACTGTTGTAAAGCAATCATATCGAGACATCAATTTCATCAAAGTTGATTCTTTTTCTTCAGTAATTAGATGCTCGAAAAGTATATCGGTATCTACAAGAATTTGTTTCATTTTTTAATTTTACCTTTAGATCTTACCAATCCTAATGCAATTTCCAGTGGAATTCTTTGCTTTTCAGCAATTTTTTCAACAATTTTTTTTGAAATATTTTCTCGCTTATAAATTTCTTCAAAATCCGGATAAACCTTCACTTTAAACGATTTAATATTCGTTGATCTGAAAAATTCTAAAGCTTCGTTATCAAAAACCGGTTTACCATTCCTAATTTTAATTGTGAATTCTTTTTCTGTCATAAAACAATTTCACTCAAAAAACTTTTTCCTGCTAAATTATTTTCAATACCGTAAAATTCACAAATTGTTTTTGCAAGATCAGCAAAAGTTTCTCTTAAACCGAGATCAACATTCTTTTTAGATTTCTTACCATAAACTAAAATTGGAACAAGTTCTCTTGTATGATCTGTACCTGGATAAGTTGGGTCATTCCCATGGTCAGCTGTGATAAACAGCAAATCATCTTCGTTTAGAGAATTCATTAGTTCAGGCAAATAGTTATCAAATTCTAGCAATGCTTTGTAGAAGCCTTCTACATCATTTCTATGACCATAAAGCATATCGAAATCTACAAGATTTGTCATAATGTAAGCATCTTTTTCCGTTTTTATTGCATCAATTGTTTGAAGAATACCGTCAAGATTGGTTTTTGTTTTAATTTTAATATCAATATTTCGATAAGCATAGAGATCATTAATTTTACCAATTCCAATTGTCCTGATATTGTTTCTCTTGAGGACATCAAAAATTACATCTCCGTTGGGTTCAAGAGCAAAATCTTTTCTTCGATGAGTCCTGGTGAAATTCCCATTTGAACCTATAAATGGACGTGCAATAATCCTCCCAACCGCATGTTCACCAATCATTACCCGTTCACGGGTAACTTTACAAATTTCATACAATCTTTCAACAGGAATTACTTCTTCATGAGCTGCAATTTGAAAGACTGAGTCTGCGCTAGTGTAAACAATCGGGAATCCAGTTCTAATGTGTTCTTCACCAAGCTCTTGAATGATTTCTGTTCCTGAAGCAGCTTTGTTCCCAAGAATACCTTTCAGATTATTCAGTCGAATAAACTTTTCAATAATTTCCTCAGGAAACCCATCTGGATAAATTGGAAATTGTTTTTCAGAAATAAATCCGCCAAGTTCCCAGTGACCAGTTGTGCTATCTTTACCTTTTGAAACTTCTTTCATTTTACCAAAACAACCTATAACTTTTCTCTCAAACGAGTTGAGTTGGACTACTTTTCCAAGCCCGAGCTTTTCAAGATTTGGGAGCTCAATTCCATTTAATGCTTTAGCTATATTTCCAATTGTATTTGATCCTTCATCATTATAAATTTTTGCATCAGGTGCATGACCAATGCCAACTCCATCGAGAACTATCACAACAGCTTTTTTCATTTTTCACCTATTTATAGGTTCTAATTTTATTTCCGCCATCATCAATGGCTTTGCTTAATGCAAATTCCGCTGCTTGGAACAATGTCTCTCCACGAATATTTTTCGTTCCACCAGCGTATCCGATGCTTACAGTAATTCCAAACTTATCATCTCTGTAATCAATTAACTCATTTGAAATTTTTTGCATAATTTTTTGGCACCAGATATTATCTACAGTAGGTTCACGATTTATGAAAAGAACCCCAAATGTTAATGTGTCCACTCGACCAATTTCCATTAATTCTTCCGCCTCTTTGTTTAATCTCATCGCCACATGTTTTGCAATCTTGGGAATTACTTTTTGCGAATATTTTTTGATTAGTTTATCAACACGATCAACCGATATCAAAGCCAGTCCAATGTGCTTTTCACCAGATGTAATTTTTGCAACTTCGTTGACTTTCTTTTCAAAAGTTTGACGATTTAAAAGCATTGTATCAAGATCAATGCTTAAATATTTTCTAAGTAAATTTCTATTGAAAAGATTATCTAATTGAAAGGCAAAATAATTAGCTACTTTTTCAACTAGTCTAACATCATCATCAAAATATTTTTTCTTTTTTAAGTTCTCCAGAACAAAAGCACCGTGTGTCACCCTTCCGGCAGAACTGATCGGAACAATCATTATTGAACCTTTAATATCACTGAAAACATTTTTTCTATACAGATAATATGTATTAGAACTTGCATCATCAATTTTTACACTATTGCCTTCGGTAATTGCATGGCCAATTAATGTTTCATTATTTACTTCAACTGGTAAACCTTCACCCATATAGGTTACAGCTACTCTGCAGACCACTTTTCTAAGAATGTATGCTTTAGCTTCTGCATTATAAAGAACTATTCCAAGTGCATCCCATTCAACAAATTTATCCAGCACAACTATGAAATTTTGTATAAGTTTATTTTCGTCATATTCACGAGTGGAATTTCCAATCAATTCCAGTAATGCATCTAACTTTTGGTTAACAATATCAATGTTATATTTTTGGTCATAGACCCCTAAAATGAAAGTTATCAGTCTAACAAATTTTCCGAGATTATAGATTGTTTCTGGTCCAAAAGCATCTTCGTTCTTACTATCAATTGCAAGAATTCCAATTAATCTATTATTAAAACTTACAGGAACAGCAGCAACTGATTTGATACCTATGGGAGTTTGATAATACTTAATTAAATCAGCTTCTACATTTGAATTTATATTGCAAGTATAAGTTGGGTTTCCTGTAAGAATTACTTTACTAATGATATCTGTACCAACCTCATATTTTAATTTTTGAAAAGCTACCTCTTCAGAAGAGAAAGTATAGAATATAATCTGATTTTTATCTTTTCTGTACCAGAAAAAAATTGCCGAATAAGCATTAAAGTAATTTCTAATTATATCGAGCGTCTTTTCAAGGAAAAAATTAAACTGTGTATCACTGCTGGAACTAACAGGAATTTCTTCATTAGCTATTTTTTTGTATTGAGCATTTAAGTCATTCGGGACAAATTGAGTAATTTTAGCTTTAGATTGTCTTTCAAGAATGTCTGCTTCAGTTAAAATCGTATTATTAATTTCGTTTTGCCCTGTCAATTCTTCTTCATTTTCTGATAAATCATTCTCATATTCAGTTTCATCAACTGTATCAAACTTTTTCGAACTACCATTACGTAGAAAAATCAACAAACTTACAATTAACATTATTAGCCCAATAAGAATAAGCCGCAAATAAATTAAATCAGTCTGTAAGGATGCAACTAGCAATCCTAAGATTCCAAGAAAAACCAGCACTCTTTTGAGATTTAGCTTGATCAAACTACCTTCTCGTTTTTTCTGTGATCATTTTAATCAAAAAAGATTGAAATTCTTTTTTCCCTTCACCAGACTTAGATGAATAAAAAAAGAAATTAAAATCTAAATCGGACATTACCTTTTGAGTTAGATTTTTCAATTTTGATTTTTCTGACTGATTTAATTTATCAACTTTTGTAAACAAAATGCAATAAGGAAGATTAAGTTCAAAAATATAATCTCGAGCAATCTCGTCAAGTTTTGTGAAAGGTACGCGGGAATCCATTAGATGGCAAACCAGTAAAATTTGATTACTAGTTCTAAAATAATTCTGGATAAGATTTGAAAACCGGAAACTTTCTTCTTTGCTTGTCGAAGCAAAACCAAATCCTGGTAAATCTACGAGGTAAAATTTTTCGTCAACAATATAAAAATTAACAGAACGAGTTTTTCCTGGAGTTTGACTTACCTTAGCAAGGTTCTTTTTTCCGAGGAGTGAATTAATTAATGAAGATTTACCAACATTAGAGCGACCCATAAAAACAATTTCTGGAAGCTTTTGCACTTTGAGTTGATCGAGAGTATAAACTGCTTTTTCTAATCTTGCATTATTAAAATCGATTTTCATATACAAATCAGAACTCCAGTTCAAAAATAAAAAAGGAGTAGTCAGATTTCTCCAACTACTCCTTTAAATTGATTAACCAAACATTAACTTTCTTTTTTTACAGTATCGTCAGTAGTTTCACTTTGAGGTTCAGTTTTTTGAGATGCTTCTTCCGAAACCTGACTCTCTTCGGTTGCACTGGCTTTAGTTTTATCTACATTCTCTGACCTTTCTTCTTGGGCTTCTTCCTCAGTTTGAGCTACTGGAGTTTTCTTTATCTTTTGCTCTTTTGCCACACCTTCGTTGTAATCAACAAGTTCCAAAATAGCTAAATCTGCACCATCACCTCTTCTATGACCCAATTTTACTACTCTGGTATATCCACCGGGTCGATCACCTATTTTCACAACAATTTCATTGAACAACTCTTTAAAAGCATCACGATCTTTTATAAATCTTGCTACAAAACGTCTTGCTGAAATATCACCTCTTTTGGCTTTAGTTATTAATTTTTCTACAAAAGTTCGAGCTTCCTTAGCTTTTGCAACAGTTGTTTTAATTTTCTTGTGTTTAAATAATGCTGTTGCAAGGTTAATCAACAATGCCTTTTTATGTTCTGCTGTTCTTTTTAGTTTTCTTCCTTTAACTGCGTGTCTCATGTTTCAATTCCCAATTATTCTTTTTCATCTGAAAGATATTTACTTACATCCATTCCAAATTGAAGACCTAAACTCTGAACTTTTTCTCTTAATTCATCAAGGGATTTGCGACCAAAATTTCTAAATCTCAATAGCTCACTTTCTTCTCTTTTTACAAGATCACCCACAGTTGTGACATTTGCTCCACGTAATGAATTAAATGACCTGACTGAAAGTTCAAGTTCTTCAATTGGCATTTTGAGAATTTTACGAATTCGTTCTTTCTCAGCATCTCTTGGTTTCTCGGCAGCAGTCTCTTTTTCTTCAAATTTATAATTCAAGAAGAATTCAAAATGTTCTTTAAGAATTTGAGCTGCCAGATTTAAACTCTCCTTAGGCGTAATTGAACCATCGGTTGTAATTTCTAAAGTTAATCTCTCAAGATTGTCTCTATTTGCATATCGAATTGTTTCAACTGTATAATTAACCAATTTAATCGGAGTGAAAATACTATCAATAGGAATTACACCAACTGTATATTCTGGACTTTTGTTTTCTTCTGCTGGGACATAGCCAATTCCCTGCCCAAACCATAATTCCATCGTGAAGTTAGCAGTCTTACCAAGAGTTGCAATATGTACATCAGGATTTAATACTTCGATATCGTTTGTTTGATTTTGAATATCACCAGCTTTGAATTCACCAGGTCCTTTGATTTTTACTGTAATTTTATTAGCACGATTGTTTAAGATTCTTATTCGAACTTGTTTGAGATTCAAAATGATCTCTGTTACATCCTCCTTCACTCCTTCAATCGTGCTGTATTCATGGAGGATATTATCAATCTTAATTGCTTTAAATGCGGCACCTGGTATTGATGAAATAAGAACTCGCCTTAAAGCATTTCCAACGGTAATTCCATAACCTCTTTCAAGTGGTTGTATCACAAACTTCCCGTAACTTGGAGAATAAGAGGTTTCGTCAAGTGTAATTTTTTCAGGTAATTGCAATAATGATAAACTCATCGCTTCAACCTTTCCTAAGGTTATTGATTATTTAGAATATAATTCAACTATTAACTGTTCATTAGCATTAAGAGGAATATCAGCTCTTTCAGGAATGTGTAAAAATGTTCCTGAGAGAGTTGCCTTATCAATCTGTAGCCATGGATAAGTTCCCTCTTTAACTCTTTTAAGAGAGTTATGAATAATATCAAGAGTTTTGCTTTTTTCTTTAATTGAAACAACCTGTCCGGGTTTCAATAGATAAGAAGGAATATCAACAATCTTTCCATCGACTAGAACATGACGATGTCGAACAAGTTGTCTTGCAGCTTTTCTTGATGGAGCAAAACCAAGTCGGTAAACAACATTATCAAGTCTTCTCTCAAGAAGCTTAATCAGGTTCTCACCAGTACGACCTTTTTGCTTCAAAGCTTTTTCAAAATAATTTTTAAACTGTCGTTCGAGAAGACCGTAAATTCTTTTAACTTTTTGTTTTTCTCTTAACTGAATTCCATATTCGCTAATTTTTGTTCTTCGAGAAGTCCCATGTTGTCCAGGAGGATAATTCTTCTTTTCAAGAGGACATTTCTCTGTATAACATTTAGTTCCTTTTAAGAACAATTTTTGTCTTTCTCTTCTACATAATTTACAAACAGCGTCGTGATAAACTGCCATTTACTTTTTCTCCAATAATTATACTCTTCTTCTTTTTGGTGGTCTACAACCATTATGAGGAATAGGTGTAATGTCTTTAATAGATTCAATTTGAAGACCAACATTCGCAAGTGCACGAATTGCAGCTTCTCTTCCAGCACCAGGTCCTTTAATCAAAACATCAACCTTACGAACTCCTGCATCATAAGCTTCTTTAGCAGCAGCTTCTGCAGTAACCTGAGCTGCATACGGTGTATTCTTTTTTGAACCTCTAAATCCATTTCTGCCCGCAGATGACCAGGCAATTGTATTTCCATAAATATCTGTGATTGTCACAATAATATTATTAAATGTTGCTTGGATATGAGCAACTCCTTTTGGATCTATATGAATTTTCTTCTTAGACTTTTTCTGTGTCTTTGCCAAGTTTAAATCTCCTCTAAATTACTTCTTAGCTACTGCTTTTTTCTTTCCAGCAACAGTTTTTCTCTTTCCTTTTCTGGTACGAGCATTTGTTCTGGTTCGCTGACCCCTAACTGGTAAACCTTTTCGATGTCTTAAACCTCTATAAGTTCCAATATCCATTAATCTTTTGATATTCATCTGAACTTCACTTCTTAACGCACCTTCAACCTTATAATCAGAAGTTATAACTGATCGAATAGCTGCAACTTCGTCGGGTGTCAGTTCAACAACTTTCTTATTTGGATCTACATTAGCAGCTTTAAGAATATCCCAAGCATTGGAACGACCAATACCATAAATCAAAGGTAATGCGTAAGCTATTTTTTTATTCTTTGGTAAATCTATTCCAGCTATACGTGCCAATTTTAGACTCCTTTTTTATCCTTGTCTTTGCTTGTGTTTTGGATTTTTGGTGCAGATTACTCTAACCTGACCTTTTCTTTTAATTATTTTACAGTGTTCACATCTCTTTTTAACTGAAGCTCTAACTTTCATAAAAACTCCGTTTTACTTGTATCTGTATATTATTCTTCCTTTAGTTAAATCATATGGTGAAATTTCAACCTGAACCTTGTCACCAACAAGTATTCTGATAAAATGCATTCTCATCTTACCAGAGACATGGGCAAGTATTTCATGCCCGTTATCGAGTTTTACTCTGAACATTGCATTTGGCAATGTTTCAGTAATTACACCGTCCATTACAATAACATCTTTTTTTGCCATCAGGCTGTCAGAATTTCTGGTTCGTGATTAGTTATTAAAATCGTATGTTCAAAATGAGCAGACGGTTGACCATCTTCTGTTACAATTGTCCAACCATCTCTTAATGTTTTCACTCTGTAAGTTCCAGCATTTACCATCGGTTCAATAGCTATTGTCATACCTTCTCTAAGTTTTGGACTTGGACCACCAATCACATAATTCGGTATTGACGGATCCTCGTGCAAATACTTACCTACGCCATGTCCTGTCAATTCTCTCACAATACTAAAACCATTACTTTCAACATAAGTTTGGATGGTTCTCGAGATATCAGAAACTCGATTACCACTTTTAGCTTTTTCAATTCCTCTGTAAAGTGCTTCTTCTGTTACTTTCATTAATTTCTTTTTTAATTCAGAAACTTTTCCTACTGGAAAAGTTTTTGCTGCATCACCATAGTAACCATTTAATTGAACACCAACATCTATTGAAATAATTTGTCCTTCTTTCAAAGGCTCATCATTTGGAATTCCATGAACCACAGCATTATCAACAGATGCACAAATAGAAGCTGGGAAATTAAAACTTCCTGCTTGCGAATAACCTTTGAAAGCAGGAATAGCGCCACGGGATCTTATATAATCTTCGGCAGCTTCATCAAGCATCTTTGTAGTAATACCAGGTTTTATCAAAGAACTCATTAATTTCAAAACTTCGGCGACAACTTGACAACTTTTTCTTATACTATCAATTTCTTGCGCATTCTTAATAAAGATCATTAAAACTATCTTCGACCTTTGATTCTACCAGTTTTCAAAAATCCATCGTAATGTCTCATCTTCAAATGAGTTTCAATTTGTTGCAGCGTATCAAGTGCAACTCCAACAACAATTAACAAACTTGTTCCTCCAAAAAATTGAGCAAAACTAGGTGACACTCCAAATCTTGATATGAAAGCTGGAAGAATTGCAACAATTGCGAGAAAGATTGAACCTGGTAATGTGATTCTTGTTAAAATATTATCAATATATTCAGCTGTTTGATTTCCAGGTCTAATTCCAGGAATAAATCCTCCTTGCTT
>Ga0197142_1002268_pt1 | contig 16934 bp, 16 predicted proteins | sample GBS60_MetaG_FD_148614 | JGI IMG/M metagenome (GOLD analysis project Ga0197142, IMG submission 148614) | Sediment microbial communities from Great Boiling Springs, Gerlach, Nevada, United States - GBS 60_MetaG | ecosystem: Environmental > Aquatic > Thermal springs > Hot (42-90C) > Sediment...
AGAGAATATGTCTATCATCTAACACTACATAGCATTTTTCAGCAATCCACTCTAAGGATTTCAGGGGGTTAGATAACCACCACGGAAAAATTTCCCCATTTAGAGCACCGAAAGTGACAAACTTGGGTTAAGGGGGTGTGGGATAGGGTAAGGAGTAAGGCTAGTTCCTCCAAGAGGCAGGGGGACCTCTCACTGAGGGTTTTTTGGAACAGCCTCAGGGGTTTAACGAGTCTTTTTACCGTATTAGATAAACCGTCACAGGAGATCCTTCGTCAAGTCCTTCATCGTGTTCACCAATAACTATGAATCCGTCAGCTCTGGTAAGAAGAGACACCATGCCGGATTTGCCGAAAACAGGGTGGACCATCCAGCCGTTTTCTGAGTTTATCAATTGAACCGGCACATAATCTTCCCTGCCGTGAACAGATGGAACTCGGACTGATAGAACCGCTTCCACAGTTTTTTTAAAATATGGAAAATTTGGAGATGTTCCCTGAATCACCTGCAGAAATGGGCACACTAAAGCAAACATTACCGTGAGGGCAGAAGCCGGCTGTCCGGGAAGTCCCCAGAGATAGGTATTTCCGCTTGTAGCAAGAATGGTTGGCTTTCCTGGTTTTATGGCAATGCCGTGGAAAAGAATATGACTTTGGGGAAGCTCCTTAAGGACTTCGAGAGTAAAATCCCGAATTCCTACGGAGCTTCCGCCTGAAAGCAAGACGACATCGTGGTTTTTCGCCAGTTCGTAGCAGACCTCCCGTAGGCGTTTTTTATCATCACCAACTAGAATTTTGGCTCCAACTTCAGCTCCGACTTCTTCACAGAGACTGGCGATGAAAAGGGAGTTGGTATCTCTTATCAGTCCTACCGGAAGAGGTCCTCTGGTCGTATAAGGAACTATTTCATCTCCTGTTGAAACAACGGCAACCTTTGGCTTTCTGTATACCTTTAGTTCGCAGATTCCTAGAGCTGCCAGTACGCCAATATCCTGTGGTTTTAAGAGACGGCCGGCTTTAAAAAGTTCAACCCCTTCCGGAATATCCTCGCCTACCGATAGAACATGCTCTCCTGGTGCAACTGGCCTGTAAACTTCTATAGTCGATTCGTCTATTCGCTCCGTATGTTCCACCATAACAACCGCATCTGAACCTTCCGGTAAGGCTCCTCCTGTCGGTATGGCTACGGCTTGATTATATCCCACTGTGAAAGAAGGAATTTTCCCCATTTCTACCGATCCGATAACCTCAAGAATAGCCGGAAGAGATTCGCTCGCTCCAAAAGTATCCTTTGCTCTCACAGCATAGCCATCCATCGTTGCACGGCGAAAATGTGGTACAGGTTCTTGCGCTCGGATGGTCTCTGCTAGAATTCTTCCGCAAGCCGCCTCTATAGGCACAGTTTCTGTTCCTAAAGGATTAAAGTCTTTGATGACCTCAATAACTTCTTTAACCGAAAGAACTTTTAAAAATTCCACAGTGGGCACCTCTTTTTTTACGTCTTGGTTATAGCACCTTTGAAAACACTTCTTTGCAAACAACCCCGAGATTTCCAAGGTTTTTAACCACGGTGATGCCCGCCGCTTCCATTGCGGCGATTTTCGCTTGAGCCGTTCCACTTGAACCACTGATAATAGCCCCTGCATGTCCCATTCGGCGACCTGGTGGAGCAGTAAGGCCAGCAACGAATCCAACTACAGGTTTGGTTACGTATTGTTTTACGAATTCAGATGCTTCTTCTTCTGCAGAACCGCCTATTTCTCCAACCATTACAATGCCCTTCGTATCGGGATCGTCTTGAAAAGCCTTAAGGCAATCGATGAAATTTGTTCCGTTTATGGGATCGCCTCCTATTCCTATGCAGGTGCTCTGTCCAAGTCCTTGGAGAGTAAGCTGATGAACTACCTCATAAGTTAATGTTCCGGAACGAGAAACTACTCCAATGTGACCGGGTTTGTGGATATGTCCAGGCATAATGCCAACCTTTGCCTGACCTGGAGTGATAATACCGGGGCAGTTTGGTCCTATCAATCTCGATGACGAACTCTTGAGAGCTCCTTTAACCTTCATCATATCTAGCACCGGAATGCCTTCCGTTATGGCAACAATAAGCGGTATGCCAGCATCAATCGCTTCAAGAATAGCATCGGCGGCAAAAGCCGGTGGCACGAATATTAGAGAACAATTGGCACCTGTGGCTTTTACTGCCTCTTTTACCGTGTTAAACACCGGCACTTCATCCATATATTGACCACCTTTTCCAGGCGTAACACCAGCCACAACTTTTGTGCCGTAAGCTATACATTGCCTTGCGTGGAACTGTCCTTCCTTTCCTGTAATTCCCTGCACAAGAACTCGAGTTTGTGAATCAACCCATATACTCATGGTTCCTCTCCCCTTTATCGGTCACCGTTTGATTGTTTCAGGATTTAACTATAGCGGCGATTTTTTGTGCCGCATCGTTAAGGTCTGTAGCTACAATAAGATTTAATCCTGACTGCTGAAGAATTTCTCTACCTTTTTCCACATTGGTTCCTTCCATTCTAATTACCACGGGCACTTTTACTTCAACTTTCTTTGCCGCTTCGACAATACCCTGAGCTAGCACGTCGCAACGTAGTATTCCACCGAAAATATTTATGAGCACGGCTTTAACGTTAGGATCGCTAAGGATGATCCTGAATCCGTTTTCTACCATCTCAGCACTGGCACCACCACCGACGTCCAGAAAGTTTGCTGGTTCTGCTCCAGCGAGCTTGATAAGATCCATAGTTGCCATGGCAAGCCCGGCGCCATTTACCATATTTCCAACGTTACCGTCCATTCTGATGTAATTCAGATTGTATTTGGAAGCTTCCACTTCAAAGGGGTCTTCCTCATCGAGATCTCGATATGCCAGAATGTCTTTGTGGCGGAACAGTCCGTTGTCGTCAAAGTTGACCTTCGCATCAAGAGCGATGAGACGTCCGTCTGAAGTGATCACTAGAGGGTTTATTTCTACCAGAGAACAGTCATAATCCATGAAAAGTCGATAAAGGTTTGATACCATAGATGTAAAAGTCTTGGATATGTCCGGCGAAAGCCCCAGCCCGTAAACGAGCTGGCGGGTGTGGAAAGGTTGGAGTCCTATAAGAGGATCCACATGAACGGTTAAGATTTTTTCGGGCTCCTTTGCCGCTACTTCTTCAATGTCCATACCTCCGGCAAGGCTTGCCATCATGGCAATGGTGCCGGTTCTGCGGTCTGGAAGCATACCGAAGTAGAGTTCCTGTGAAATGGGAAGGCCTTCTTCTACAAGGATTTTTCGGACTATTTTCCCTTCTGGACCCGTCTGATGAGTCACCAACCGCATGCCTATAAGCTCTTTCGCATACTGTTTTACTTCTTCTTCCGATTTGGCTAGCTTGACTCCTCCACCTTTACCCCGGCCTCCTGCATGAATTTGGGCTTTGAGCACCACAGGGTAGGTGTCAAGAGATCTGGCTACAGACAAAGCTTCTTCAACCGTAAAGGCTACACCTCCTCGCGGGATTGGTACATCATACTTTGAAAACAGCTCCTTCGCCTGATACTCGTGAATCTTCATCGTAACATGCTCCTTTTCCTTTTAAAAACCAACATTCACACTGCGCCTTTTTGTTTGTACTCGCCAGTAACACGGTGAGTTTAATCATATTGAAAACTGTTTAGTTGGTCAAATTGATTTAGAGTTTTTTTTTGATCTGGGTTATGCTTGCAATCCTCTAAATTCGTTATTGTTCTTTTAACGGTGGTTGACCACAAAGTCCTCTAACGAAAGCTCTTACATTTTTACCCAACACGGCGTGATTATATCCACCTTCTAATACTCCAAATGTTCCGGCTCCGATTTCTTTCGCTCTTGTAAAGACCATCTTACCCATTTCGTAGTAATCGTCTGTTGTAAGAAGCCCACCCCAGTCCTGAACGTGGTTATCAAATCCGGCAGAAACCCCGATTACGTCCGGGGTTACTTTCCACAGGGTGGTTCTTACCGATTCCAGATATGCTTCTCTTGTGGATGCTTCCGGATTGTGGATTGTGACATAACCTTTTTTCCCGAGAATGTTCACCGTGCCATCTCCGAAGTGAAGGTCAAAATCCAGAATGTGAGCAGACTGAATTTTTCCGATGTGTTTCAAGTATTCTATAGCTATTGCTATATTATTAAAGAAACAGAATCCCCATGAACTGTCTGCCGAAGCGTGATGGCCAGGGGGACGAATAACCGCAAAAGCGGGCTCGGTCATGCCAATTTCTGCTGCTTGAATGGCTCCGCCCGCAGCCAAGGCAGCGATGTTATACAGGCCGTGACGGGTAACGTGATCTATGTGGTCCTTGGTGTGAGCTCTGGCTATGTCATCCCAACCGGCAGGTAGAGCATCAATGAACTCGAAATTTTCCTGCTTGAGTTCTTCCAGGATTGGCTCAATTCTACCAGCTGCCGCTGCGGGATCTCTGGTGTAAGGCCTGAGGAAGTCTTGGTGTGTAATAATTTTCATGCAGCACACCTCCTACTGGAATACTTTGGGGGTTTTAGTATGTTTGGGGTTACCAGATTTATGTTAGCATAAAATAAATTCATGAGCAGGTTCTTTTATTTGTTCTTTCAATATTTAGCGGCTGGCAAAAATTTATCATTTTTAAGAGTCGTGCTCAATCTAGCTAAGTTATTTATGATGAATTCTTTGGACGATAAAGGACCACACAGTCTCTCCCTTGAGCCTTAGCTTTGTATAGAGCTTCGTCTGCATGTCTAAGAAGACTCTTTGCGTCATCTTCGGGTAAAAGTGTAGCTATACCTATACTGACCGTTACCGGTGAACCTCGACCAATGAAGTCGCTATGGCGCATTATTTCGCATATACGGAGAGCAAACTGCTTGGCGCCGTTTTCTGTAGTGTGGGGTAATAAAACAGCGAATTCTTCACCCCCAATTCTGGCAGGCAGATCTTCTTTGCGACAGTTATTGATAAGAGTTTCGGCAAAATGTTTTAACACTATATCTCCAGCCTCATGGCCTTGTGTATCGTTAACCTGTTTAAAGTGATCAAGGTCTGCCATAACCAGAGAGAGAGGCAAATTATGGCGATGTGCTAGAGAGATCGCCTCTTCCAGCCTTTCCATAAAATATCTACGGTTAGCCAGCCCAGTAAGGTAATCAGTTCGACTTAGAGCTTCAATCCTTTCTTTTGCTTCCATTAATTCACGGTTTTTTTTGGCTAATTCTTTACCGATCTTGACAAGTTCATTGGTTAAGTAAGACATGGTCTGAAACGCCAAACTATCATCTCCACCAATGCATTCACCAAGGATTGTCATGCCATTGTCATATCGCCAGCATATTACTTTAAACAATACAGTTGAGCCTTTAATTTTAAACACTTGAGGAATCGGGGATGTTTTTGAATCCTCGCTACAAAAGTTTATTGGATCGCCTGTAGGAGTTACTAAAATTTCCTGAATAAAAAATCCTATAGGAAGATCTTTTCTGTGCATAAAACGCATGAGGGCGGGATTGCAGTTTACGATCTTTCCTTGTTCATCTGTTTGCACAAGGATAATTCTTTCTGAGTGCTCCAGAAAGAACATTAGAATATTAACCCAGGATGGAACACCTGTACTCATGTCACCAACTTTTTTGCAAGCAATTTAGCTTCTAGACAATTTGCAGCATAAGCATCTGCACCAACAATACGAACCAAATTTGAGTTCATCGCAAATGCCTGGCCACCGACTAAAATCTTCGTATCTTTTAAGGAAGCGTCTTGTCTAATAGTTTTTATAATTCGAACGGCCGGTTCTAAATTGAAAACCATTGCAATTGACAGGCATACTAGCCTGGGCTGTTCACGACGGATAAACTCCAGGAGATCTTTAACAGGGGTGTTTACTCCTAGATATTTTACGTCCCAGCCTTCAGTTTCCAGAGCAAGAGCAACCATCCAAGCGCCTATTTCGTGAAATTCGTTGGGCGCTGCACTAACCACTACTTTACCAATTTTAGTACTTGAAGTGACAAAGTTTGATAGCATTATACTGGAAATTATACGAGCCACAATAGCTGATGCTAAATGTTCTTGTGCTACGCTAATAATGCCGTTTTCCCATCTTGCTCCTATTGTGTACATGGCTGGTTGAATTACAGAAGTGAAAAAATCCAGCATGGACTTGGTATCATGAACTATACTATTAGTTAAACTCATACACTTTACCACATTACCAGATAGTAATGCTTCGGTAAACTCAGCGTAGAGGGGACGATAATGAGGATCCTCAGGTTCAACATCCGGCGCAGGTTCTTTAGATAAAACAATGTTTGCTTCATGTTGTTCTATCATCCAATTGTACACAGCAAGAATCTCATCTACAGGTTGAGGAAGGATACGTTTTACAGCATCTATCCAGGCATTAAGTTCCACCAGGAAATAATCATAGTAGAACCCATAGTTATGGTAAGATCGATAAACCCAGGGTAGGGTCTTTTTTAGCAAAGCAAAATCGTTAAACCGAAATACCGTTGCCATAAAGTCGGTATGATTGCGATGATTTATAATCATAGTTTCTACAGGACAGCCCCCAAGAAGTTGTGAAAGGTCATTCCTATTTAGAAGGGAGGTATTTACAGCTTCTAATAGACTATCTCTGTATAGTGCATAATTTTCCGCTTGTTCTGGAGATATCTTGAGCTCAGGAAAGTAAGAATCATCCTTATTTTCCATAGCTTGCTCTCCGTGATTTGAGGGTTCTTTGAACGGAGAGATGGCAACATTTTTAATTTGTGGTGCGCCCGGCAGGATTCGAACCTGCGACCTACGGATTCGTAGTCCGGCACTCTATCCAGCTGAGCTACGGGCGCACATGGTATAGCCAATATTGTGGTTATTTCTTACACAAAGATCTCAAGATAATCAAGACAAAAACGGAAAGATTCCAAGATTGCAGACGAGATCAGAACATTTGTGAACCTAACACGAGGGAAACATAACCATACCCATTGCTTCTTCCCAAGAGGACTCTTTTGCCTTATAATGGTTTTCCTAGATATAATGGGCAGGTAGAAGTTGCCGTTAAAGTTCGTCCGTTTGGCTTATAGCGGCAAAGAAAGTGATGTGTTTACTAATTAAAAGGAGGCAACGAGTGCCGAGAATTGATGATTATAAAGAGGCTTTAAGGATTGCTAGAGAAAGTATTGTAAAACGTGATCTTTTAGACATGGCTGAAAAAGCCGGTGGAAGGTTTGAAGAAAGGGGGGAAGAGAAAATAGTAAGATTTAACTTCTTCACAGATCCATGCGTCTTAAAAGTTAGAGGTGAAGATGTAAGCATAGAAGCAGATGTAGAAGGTAAAGAAATTTCTCTTACCGATCAGGTTCTAATTGCTCATTATCTGCTTGGAGCATCCGGAGAAAAAGAAACGGGGGAATGGATTACCTTCAGAGACATACCCGACGGACACTTCTATTATGACGCTTTCCTTAAAAGGGCTCGGGACCCCTTTTTGAAAACTTTCGGTAATAATCCGCAGCTATACGAAAAAGTCGCTCCTATTATCGGTGGCGTGGCGATTGAAGGTGTTGGCGATGTGGCTTTTGATTTTCGAGTATTTCCCAAAATTACCGTCAGGATTATACTCTGGAAAGGGGACGACGAATTTCCCCCAGAAGCTAGCATTCTCTTCGACAGTAACATTCAGTCTTACTTACCAGTAGAAGATATTGCATATCTTAGTGGAGGCGTGGTTTACCGAATGATGGGAATTGCCAGGTCTCTTACCCAATAATCTCCAGGAAGGAGGTATTTCGCAATGAAAATTGCCGTGAGCGGTAAAGGTGGAGTAGGTAAGACCACCTTAGCTGCTTTTCTTGCAAGATGGCTTGGTCGCAATGGCTTTTCAGTGCTTGCTATTGATGCCGATCCTGATGCCAATCTTGCCAATGCTTTAGGTTGCCCAAATGCTGATTCTATTACTCCAATTGCAGAAATGAAAGATCTCATTTATGAACGAACGGAAGCTATGCCCGGAAGCTTTGGCGGTTTTTTTAAAATGAACCCGAAGGTGGATGACCTCCCTGATAAGATTGCCGTGTCCTGCGGAGATAATGTCAGGCTAATGGTGATGGGAGGAGTCAAAAAAGGTGGGATGGGATGTGTTTGTCCCGAGAGCGTGCTTTTGAAAAATCTTGTCCACCATCTTGTTCTACGCCACAACGAAGCTGTGATTATGGACATGGAAGCCGGTATAGAACACTTGGGACGAGGCACTGCAAGAGGAGTTACGGCTTTCATTGTTGTTGTTGAACCGGGTAAGCGCAGTATCGAAACAGCCTACAGAATCCGAGAATTGGCAAGCGATATCGGACTTGAACGAATATTCATAGTTGGCAACAAAATAAGAAGCGAAAGAGACGAAAAATTTCTTACCGAAAAACTTGGCGACTTCTCTTTTTTGGGATTTATTCCCTATGATGAGGCTCTTATTGAAGCAGACATGAGAGGAGCTTTCCCCGAAGATGTGTCTGCCAAAACAAGAGCAGCTTTTGAGAGCATAGGTGAAAAATTGCTTAAATTTAACCAGGAAAAGGAATGATAACCGGTGAACTCGGTATGCTATCTTGAACCATCAATTGTAGACGTTCAGAGCCGTAAAGATACGAGAAACGTTGCGATTGACAAGGTAGGAGTTAAAAACGTCCGGTATCCTCTAAAGGTGCTCGATAAAAATAACGGTTTCCAGAATACGGTTGGCTCCATCAACATGTATGTAAACCTTCCCCGGCGCTTTAAGGGCACCCACATGAGTCGGTTTATAGAGATTCTTAATGAGTTCCATGGAAACTTCGATATTCGTAATCTGTCGAAAATACTAGAGACAATTCGTAAAAAACTCGATGCCGAATCTGCTCATGTGGAAATAGCCTTTCCCTACTTTATCAGAAAACTATCGCCCGTAACCAAGTCTCCCGGTCTCATGGAATACGGATGTCGCGTGATTGGTTCTATGGACCAGCATACCGGTTATGATCTGATTGTGGAAGTGATGGTACCAATTACAACGGTTTGTCCTTGTTCAAAGGAAATCAGTGCCTATGGCGCTCATAATCAAAGAGGACTTGTAAGACTTGCTGTTAGGTTTGAGAAATTTATGTGGATTGAAGATCTTATAGCTATTGTCGAGTCTTGCGCATCTTGCGATGTCTATTCAGTGCTGAAGCGAGTTGATGAAAAATTTGTCACGGAAAAAGCTTACGAAAATGCTAAATTCGTTGAAGACGTCGTAAGAGATATTGCTCTCCAGATGCAAAATAATCCAAACATTACCTGGTTTGCTGTGGATGTGGAAAACTTCGAATCCATCCACAATCATAGTGCCTATGCCTTCATTGAAAGGACGAAAAAGCAGCGAGAATAAAAATGGCGGAAAATCAAATCCAATGGAAGGATCTAGACGAAATTGCTAAAGCATTCATGAACCCTTCTTTTTATCCTCACGAGGTAAAGAAAATAGATAAACGGGAAACCCACATCTCTCTGGTTTTTCTTACCGGTGGGTGGGTTTATAAAATTAAAAAGCCTGTAGACTTCGGTTTTCTTAATTATACGACTTTGGATCTCAGGAAGCACTACTGCCACCGTGAGGTGGAACTTAACAGAAGACTTGCTGATGGGGTTTATGACTCGGTGGTAGAAATCTGCCGAGATCCAGAAATTGGAAAACTCATGCTGGGGCAGTGTGCAGAACTGATCGAATACGCTGTTAGAATGCGGGAACTTCCGGAAAATGTATGCTTCCGATGGCTTATTGAAAAAGGAGAAGTTTCTACAAATCATATTCGATCTGTCGCAAGAAGACTGGCGGATTTTTACCTCGCCGAGTCTGTGCTTCCTCAACATCTGGCATTATATGGTGGTGTCGAGTATGTTCGTTTCAATACCTACGAAAATTTCAAGCAACTGGAACCGTTTGCTCATGAAATCGGTGGAAGAAGTTTTCTACAATGGATGAAAAATTTAACCTATAGGTTTACCGTTTTGTCCAGAAATCTTTTCGACGAACGTCTTAAAAAAGGCTTTGTGAAAGATGGTCACGGCGATTTAAGAGCCGATCATATTTACTTTTATCGAGGCGTCCAAATTATTGATTGCATTGAATTCAACAACCGATTCAGATATGGTGATGTGGCCGCAGATCTTGCCTTTCTTTTTATGGATCTTCTCAGGCTGGGCTACCCTGATTATGCATATCGGATCATTGAAGAATATGTCAGAGCAAGTGGAGATCTACAGCTATGGTTTCTTCTAGATTTTTACACGGCATACAGGGCTGTTGTAAGGGCTAAAGTATCGTGCCTTGAAACTCTTAGCCACCCAGGCGATACAGAAAGAAATTCCCGCTGCTTTGGTGAAGCTCGACGTTTTATGCACATGGGAGCTGTCCATACGGTAGCCTATGGTGTTCCTACCGCATGGGTTTTTATGGGACCTCCGGCGTCTGGAAAATCTAAGCTTGGTCGAAGAATAGCTCAACTTGGCCACATGATCTACATATCTTCAGATCAGCTTCGTCGTCAGCTTTTCCCAGATGCGACTCGTTCACCCTTTGGAGAAGGATCATACACTAAGGAGGCTCGGGAAGCAGTTTACGAGAGAATTTTTGAAGAAGCTTCTAAAGCCGTGAAGAAAGGCCGGTCGGTGGTCATAGATGCCACCTTTGCGTCGGCTAAATGGAGAAAAGAACTTCTTGGAGCTTTGCTTGATTATCCCGTCCATGTGATATTTGTAGAAACCATGGCAGATAAAACCATTTTGGCTAAAAGACTTACAGAACGTGAATTCTCTTCCGATACAGGCGAAAGCGATGCCAGAATCGAACATCTAGAACGTTTTCTCGCGACTTATGAACCGCCTCATGAATTAAGAGGAGACATGCACGTTCTGATCAATACTGGCGTTGATGATGAAACTCGGACTCTCATGAACTTGCTTTCTGAAGTTATTAAGAAAAGAATTCTTCAGGCCAGAAGTGTTAGACCTTATGAAAGCGAAGGAGAAAGCCTTAACAGAAATATCTGGAAGATTGTGCCTAAAGAGCGAGAAAATATCGACTACAGAATCAGGTGGCGCAAGGGAGTTTTGCCCGTTTTGATAATTGCTCCCCATGGGGGGTTCATAGAGCCTGGAACGTCCATCATAGCCGAAGCAGTGGCTGCCGATAAATACTGGTTTTATGCCTTTGAAGGCATTAAACCCTTCGGAAACATGAGCTTACATGTGTCGAGCAATCTCTTTGATGAAGATGTGTTTCTCGATATTTCTTCTCAGGTAGTGTGGACTTTGTCTATTCACGGTTTTGCTTCCCCTGGAGAGACTATATTTGTTGGGGGTAGGGATTCGGTGGGGTGCGAGGAAATAAGTGAAATCTTAAGAGAATTCGGTTTTGATGCTGTTGCAACCTGTCCTAAGGGCATTAGAGGCACGAACCCTAGAAATATCGTTAACAGAAATCTGTCAGGCACAGGAGTTCAATTAGAAATCAGTAGAGGTATGAGAAATCGCGTTATCAACAGAGATGAAGTAGGGTGTCGCTTTTTGGAGGCTTTACGTTCCGCAGTGGAACTTACTACAAGAAGGTTCATAAAGAAAGGATGATAGCCTTGAGAAGCAAGATTTTTATTGCGATTTTTATAATGCTTTTTTGCGGTGTGTTTGCCTGGGGACAGAGTAATGAGGCTCCCCCGGAAGGAAAATCTCCTAATGGGACTGGTAGGCAAGATCCCGTGGTAGAAAATAACCTTTTCGCGCCGACAAGAACCCCTCCTTCAACTTCCAAGACAGAAGATAAGCCACAACAGATTTCCCCTGGTGATCTTCAACTTGATGGAGTGATTCTGGTGGGTGATAAAAAGCGAGCTATTTTCAAGGTAAATCCTAATATTTTGGGAGATGAGAAGGCAAAGAAGAAGCCTTACATTACCGTTTCTGAAGGGGAACAGGTTGGGGTTTACAGGATTGTGTCCATTAAGAAGGACCAGGTTGTAGTTGATCAGAATGGACAACAGGTGGTTATACCTCTCGTAAAGTCCAGCAAAACACCTTCACCTATTACTGTAGCTCTTCCTACGGTTTCTATAACACCTGCTCAGCGACCGCAATCTGCAAAACCACAGCAAGTTCCCTCAAACCAACCCCAGCCTCAACCTGCACCTCAATCTGCAACACCGGAAGGAGCAGTAGCAGCTGAAGCACCACAAGGCGTTTGGCCTCAACCACAACCTCCGTCTCCTTTTCTTCCCCATGATGTGCAGTCCGGAATAGAAGAGGTTTTCGTTCAGCCTCCACTGCCTTCTCCTGAGGATTTTGAGAAACTCAGCCCTGAAGAGAAAGAACGTATAGTGCAGAAGATGCAGAGGATTATGGAACATAAAATAAAAAGCAACATCAAAAAATAATCACATGTTTTTTTGAAAAAACGGCAGCAGATAATGGCTTGTTGCAGTAAATACCCATTTGCCACCTTGACAGAAAAGGGCCTTATCCTTGATGTTTTGGTTCAGCCCAGGGCTTCTAGAAACGAAATCGTTGGCATTCACGACGGCTGTCTCAAAATCCGTCTTGCAGCACCTCCTGTAGAAGGTGCTGCTAATAAAGCCTGCGTCGAATTCCTTGCCGAAGTCTTAGGTGTTAGCCGTTCTAAAGTTTCCATTGTTAACGGTCACAGCAGTCGGAAGAAAAGAATATTGGTCGAAGTAACAGATCCTGACAAGGTGCTTAAAGCCTTGCCTCTGTAAAGTCTTTTCGAATTTTATTTGATTAGTCGAAATAGATTTGCTAAAGGCATTCTTACTGGTGCGAAGTTTGACAAATAGAATCTAGGGAGGCGGTTATGAGAGAAGCTGTCATTGTGAGTGCAGTTCGGACACCTATAGGGAATTTTAATGGCACACTTTCTGGGATTGGAGCCACTCAGCTTGGGGCAATTGTCGTTGAGGAAGCTGTAAAGCGAGCTGGGATTCCCAAGGAAGAAGTCAATGAAGTCATTATGGGACAGGTTCTTCCGTGCGGGTATGGGCAGAATCCAGCAAAACAGGCGGCTGTGAAAGCCGGCATGCCCTGGGAAGTTGAATGCCTTACCATCAACAAAGTGTGCGGTTCGGGACTTAAAGCTGTTATGCTTGCCGCTCAGGCTATTCAAGTTGGAGATGCCGATGTGGTGGTAGCAGGCGGAATGGAAAACATGAGTATGGCTCCCTACTACCTTGAAAAAGCTCGTTTTGGTTATCGTATGGGGGATGCCAAACTTATCGACCATATGATTCATGACGGGCTCTGGGATATCGTAAACGACTTCCACATGGGCATATCGAATGAGCTTTGCTCGGAGAAATACGGCGTGTCCCGAGAAGATCAAGATCGCTATGCGGCTGAATCTTACCGTCGAGCTATGGAAGCTATCAAAGCCGGCAAATTCAAGGAAGAAATCGTTCCGGTGGTTATACCGCAGAAAAAGGGAGATCCCATCATTTTCGACACGGATGAGTGTCCTCGAGAGACTCCCTATGAAGTTCTGGCTAAAATGAAGCCTGCTTTCAAGGAAGGTGGAGTTACCACGGCTGGTAATGCTTCAATTATAAGCGATGGAGCAGCGGCCGTTGTGGTAATGGCTCGAGAAAAAGCAGAAAAGCTAGGATGCAAGATTATGGCCACCATTGGTGCCCAGGCTTCTGCTGGAATAGATATGAAATATGTGCTTGTTGCACCTATCTGGGCTGTTCCCAAGTGCCTTAAAAAGGAGGGAATCGGTCTTGAAGATGTTGACCTTTACGAAATAAACGAAGCTTTCAGTGGATCTACGGTGGCAGTTTTGCGAGAACTTGGACTGGATCCCAAAAAAGTCAATGTTAATGGTGGAAGTGTAGCATTGGGACATCCAATTGGGGCGAGCGGCGCTAGAGTCCTTGTCACTCTGCTTTACGAAATGATTCGTCAGGATAAAAAAGTCGGGCTTGCTTCTCTTTGTCTTGGAGGGGGAGAAGCTGTTGCTATGGTTGTAAAACGTTAGAAAAATTTGAGAGGAGGGAACCGATGAAAGCTGACGATGTGAAGCTCTTTGCCGTAATTGGTGCTGGCCAGATGGGGCATGGGATTGCTCTCGTTGCCGCTGTAAGCGGGCTAAACGTTATTTTAAATGACATCAAGATGGAGTTTGCTGAGCGTGGTTTTCAAAACATCAGCCAGATTCTTTCAAAAAACGTCGATAAAGGGAAAATGACAAAAGAAGAAAAAGATGCGGCTCTTGAGAGGATAAAACTTAGTGCAAATCTTAGGGATCTTCATGAGGTTGATTTTGTAGTAGAAGCGGCAACGGAGAATCAAGAAATCAAATTTCAAATTTTTCGAGACCTTGATGAAATCTGCCCACCTCACGCTATCCTTGCCACCAATACATCCTCTATCCCCATTGGCCGTATTGCTGCTCAGACTAAACGTCCCGATAAGGTTATCGGTATGCACTTTATGAACCCTGTGCCTGTAATGAAGCTGGTTGAAGTCATTCGAGCTCTCACAACTTCCGATGAAACCTTCCAGGTAACCTGGGATCTGTCTATAAAATTTGGAAAAACCCCTGCTGAAGCTAATGATTATCCTGGGTTCATCGCCAACCGTATTCTTATGCCCATGATCAATGAAGCAATTTACTGCCTCTACGAAGGCGTCGGAACTCGAGAATCCATCGACACCGTTATGAAACTGGGTATGAACCATCCCATGGGACCTCTCGCCCTTGCAGATCTTATCGGATTAGACACATGCCTTGCTATCATGGAGACTCTTTACGAGGGCTTCAAGGATTCTAAATATCGCCCCTGTCCTCTTCTCCGTAAGTATGTCGAAGCTGGATGGCTCGGGAGAAAAACAGGAAAGGGCTTTTACGAATACAAGTAAGAGAGAGGTGGTGAACAATGAACTTTGATTTGACCGAGGAACAAAAAATCATTCAGGAAACGGCTGCCCGTTTTGCCAAGCAAGAGCTGGAACCCGTAGCTGCAAAGCTTGATGCCACCAAAGATCGGGAAATTTTGAAGGCAAATTTGAAAAAACTTGCAGAACTTGGTTTCAACGGTCTGGCAGTGGATCCTCAGTATGGTGGAACTGGAGCAGGAACCGTGGCTTTTTCTCTTGTTATGACAGAACTTGGGAAAGCCTGTGCCGCAACGGCTGTGACAACTTCCGTGACCAACATGGTTGCTGAAGTGATTCAGGCTGTGGGGACAGAAGAGCAGAAAAGAAAGTATATCCCGCCTTTGTGCGATGGAACTTTCTACGCCGGAAGTTTTGGATTGACAGAACCTAATGCTGGTTCTGATCCTGCTGCTATGAGAACTACTGCAGTTCTGGACGGAGATCACTGGGTTCTGAACGGTAGAAAGATATTCATAACCAGTGCTGAATATGCTGGCGTTTTTGTTGTATGGGCTGTTACGGACAAGAGCGCGCCGAAAGGAAAGGGGATAAGTGCCTTCATAGTGGAGCCTGATTTTCCAGGATTTTCTGTGGGAAAAGATGAGCAAAAGATGGGACAGCTTGGGTCTTCCACTAATGAGCTTATTCTTGAGGATTGCCGAGTTCCCAAAGAGAATCTGCTGGGTGGATTGAATCAAGGGTTCAGGATTGCGATAACGGAGCTTGCCGGAGGACGTATAGGAATAGGCTCAATGGCTTTAGGAATAGGATTGGCTGCAATGGATTTTGCCACTCAATATGCAAGAGAACGCATCCAGTTCGATGTGCCGATCATTCAGCATCAGGCTATTCAGTGGATGATTGCCGATAACTACACGAGATTAGAAGCTGCTCGACTCCTTCTCTTGCAGGCTGCTTATCTCAAAGATCAAAAGCGTTCTTACATGAAAGAAGCCTCTATGGCAAAGCTTTTTGCTACTGAAGCTGCTAATAAGGCCTGTTACGATGCCATGCAGATTCTAGGTGGATACGGTTATACTAAAGATTTCCCAATTGAACGTTTTTACCGAGATGTTCGTGTAACGACAATTTACGAAGGAACCAGTGAAATACAGCGGCTGATCATTGCTAGACACTATATGGGTGGAAAGCCAGAAAAGAAGTAGTTTAAATAACCCCGCCCTGGAGTGAAAAATGGGCGGGGTTTTTAGTTAGAATTTTTCGTAATGGGTAAACTCAGAGATTTCCTTTCTTTTGGGAGCCGACGGCACTTTGGCTGGATAGCCGACAGGTATCATTACCACTACCTCATATCCATCCGGAACGCCTAGGACTTCCTTGGCTTTGTTATGATCAAAAAGTCCCACTATGACGCTTCCCAAACCAAGGTCGTGAACTCTCAAGCATAGATTTTGAGCTGCAATGCCTATGTCAAACATAAACCAGTCACCGAATTTGGTTGTAACCTGTCCTTTGTAATATCCGGCAGCTTGTAATTTTCCACAAAGCACGAAAATTACAGGAGCTTCTGTCATTGCCTTGAAGGCAGGATTGGTTTTTGGCAGAGTCTCCTGAAGTTTTACCTTTGTTTCAGGATCTCTAACCACAATTACTTCCCAGCATTGAGTATTTGCCCAGGACTGAGCCCACTGAACAGCTTCCAAAATCTGGTTAACCTGCTCGTCACTAACATCCTTTGATTCGAAATTTCTTACACTTCTTCTCGTTTTGATGGCTTCCATCAGTTCCATGGCATCCCCTCACTTTTTAAAAGGCTTTAGTATCACCATACATATTCATTTTTAACCTGTGTTTTTCCGATGTCATCATTTTTAGCCCGTGTCAACAGAATAATAGGATTTTCCTTAACATCTCAATTTCGCTGGCATAAGGTCCTCCTGATTCACATCCTATTATTATCCTCCTGCCTTTATTATCTACAGCTATAACTACCTCGAGT
>Ga0197142_1002270_pt1 | contig 16932 bp, 17 predicted proteins | sample GBS60_MetaG_FD_148614 | JGI IMG/M metagenome (GOLD analysis project Ga0197142, IMG submission 148614) | Sediment microbial communities from Great Boiling Springs, Gerlach, Nevada, United States - GBS 60_MetaG | ecosystem: Environmental > Aquatic > Thermal springs > Hot (42-90C) > Sediment...
CACGAATTCGGTGGCCGGATAGCTGCCGATCAAATCTTCGCCGGGGATGCCCAGCCGCCGATCGGTCTGCGCGCCGACGGCGTAAACGACCTGATCGTAGTGGCGGCGCACGTCTTCATGGGTCAGGTCTCGGCCAAAGGTCACATTGCCCAGAAAACGCACGCGCGGGTCCTCGGCGATTTTGTCGTAGACTTTGGTCACCGATTTGATCTTCTGGTGATCCGGCGCAACGCCATAGCGCACCAGGCCATAGGGCGCCGGCAGATGGTCAAAGATGTCGATGGAAACCTCGTAATCGCGCTGTGCCAGCAGCGCTTGCGCCGCATAGAACCCGGAAGGTCCGGCGCCGATAATGGCCACGCGTAAGGGACGTTCCGGTGTACCCAACGCAGACGACATGGTTTTTCCTCCTCGTTGCAGAAACGGTTTGTTGCCCTGCTTTCCGGTCTGCTCAGTCTTTCGGTGTCAGCAGATCGCCCAATTGACGGACCAACATGAGGGCAGAAATGGCAAATTTGACGATGTCACCGATGCCCGGCGCCTTGAACGAGGCGTCGGCATCCCGCTGTTGTCGCTCCTCCCACGCATGGGCGACAACCAGGGCTGCCACCAACCCCACCAGCGCACCGATCCCCGTACCGAGCAAAAGCACACGCTGATGATCGCTCAAAATTCGACCACGCTCGATCATGAATGGCTCCTTAGGATGAGCGACGACGCTGTCGCAGGAGATGAAAGGCGAAACGGAGGCTATGCGCGACCTGATAGCGGGCCACTTCCAGCTTCAGCCAGGGCGCCGTGACTTTTGCACTGTAAACTTGGGTACGTTCGGCCAGCAAACGGACGAAACGATGGAGGCGGGGCAAGCCCGTGGCCTCCAACCAGCGCAAGCCTTTGCGCAATCCCCGTGTAGCCAGAAAAAGCCCGGTTCCCAGGACCAAAGTCAACACACATCCCTGCGCCATCAGAACGAGGAGGGCCAGATCACGTGCTATTTCCAGGGTCATGGTTTACCTCAATGCCGAACGCGAAGGGGCCCGCCGGTTCTACAGGCGGGGCCGGGATGGTGTTTGCGTGCAATTGCACAATTGTAGCAAAGCATAGCCGGGCGGGCAAAGCCGCAACGCCCGTTGGAATGGGCTCAAGGCGGGTCCAAAGTCGGCCGGCCCTGACATCTGCCGTGATGATGATAGTCCCGGTGCCTGTGCCTGTCTCGGCCTGCCCCCACTTTGGCGATGAGCCCGACATCGCCTATACTCACGTTTCGGCGTCGCATGGTCGCCTTGTGTCATCGGATTTCGCTCCTTTTTCGTTTCTCGCTATCTGCTCCGAGCCATGTCCGTCGAAACCATCGTCACCTCACCCACCAAAACTGTTGTCATCGGGCCCGGTCGTCCTTTCGTGATCATCGGCGAACGCATCAATCCCACCGGCCGGAAGAAACTGGCGGCCGAAATGCTGGCCGGCGATTTCAGCCGCGTGCGCAGCGATGCCATCGCTCAGGTCGAGGCCGGCGCCCACATCCTCGACATCAATGCCGGTTTAGGCGTGGCCAACCCCCACGAGGTGGAGCCGGAAATCCTCGTGCGGGCCATCGAGACGGTCAAAGAAGTCGTGGATGTGCCCCTGTGCATTGACTCCTCGGTCGTCCCTGCCCTTGCGGCCGGCCTCAAGGTCGCCTGGGGCAAACCGATCGTCAACTCGGTCACCGGCGAAGAGGAACGTTTGGAACAAGTTCTGCCGCTGGTGGCCGAACGCGGGGCCGTTGTCATCGGGATTTCCAATGACGAGAGCGGCATTTCCTACGACCCCAAAGAGCGTTTTCGCATTGCCAGGAAGATCGTCGAGCGGGCCGAGTCCTATGGCATTCCCCGCAGCGATGTCTTGATCGACCCCCTGGCCATGCCGGCGGGCGCCGTGCCGGGGGCGGGCAAGGTTTTGTTTGAGCTGGTACGGATGATCCGCGAAGAGCTGGGCTGTAACACGGTCTGTGGCGCCTCCAACATCTCCTTTGGGCTGCCCAACCGGCCGGCCATCAACGCCCATTTTCTGAGCATGGCCATCGCCGCCGGTATGCCATGCGCCATTACCAATCCCCTGGAGGTCGAGATCATGACGGCCATCCGCGCGGCCGATCTCCTGATGGGTGTGGACGAGAACTGCATGGCCTGGCTGACCATGCAGCGTCGGCTGGCGCAACAGCAGGCTACGGCTGCCGGCGCTACAACACCCGCCCCCGCGGCCCCCGAGAGCAGCAGCGGCCGTCGCCTGGGTCGGCGTGAGCGGTTGAGCGGAGGCTGAGGCGAATAGCCTGCCTGCAAGCGTTGCCCATGACAAAAAGGCCCCACTGCCGTAGATGGGGCCTTTTTGGATGTGGAGGCAACGGCCTTTTCAGCCCGCCGCCGAATAGCCGGGACCGACGCTGAAAAAGTCGTAATTCGGTTTGATACTGGTCCTCAGGTCGATGATCTCGCCGCCCGCAGCCGTCGTCCTTTGCTTGGTATCCCAGGGGACGTATTCCTGACCCGGTTTGAGCTCATAAGCAGAGGGGACGTCTTCTTCCGGGAAGATAGCCTCGTAGGGGCACTCCGGAACGCACGCACCGCAATCGATGCAGGTATCGGGATCGATAAAATACCAGGGCCACTCGCTTTCAGGTTGACCGGGGACAATGCACTCCACCGGACAGACTTCCATGCAAGCACCATCGCGCAGACAGAGAGCAGTAATGATGTGGGTCATCGCATTTCTTCTCCTTTTGCCCCGATCTTTGCCCACAAAACGGCTTGGGGCAAGGCGGGGCTGAAATCATGAAGGGGAGGTAGATGGCAGAACGACAAAAGGGACGAAATCGACAGTGCAGTTTTAGCAGATCACGGCCCGAAGAGCAAATCGGGCAGAGGGGATTGTAGTTTTTGTCTGGGGGTTTGTCGAAACAGAGGACGATCGCGTCATCCGTGCTCATAGCCTACCGTCATGGAGCGATTCCCACCATGACCGAAGTCACATAACACAGCCCCACCGGGCAGGGCATCCCTCCCATTCCGGCCGTACCGCTTCCCATCCGAGGTCCTTTGGAAAGGCTTGACCTCTTGGCATCATTTTGCTACAATGGCCACTACCCATGGATGCCGTTGCTTCTCGTCCTCGTCTTCGCCGCCGTGAGCATGTCGGCACTCCAGCCTCGCCACCGGTGCGGCCGGGATTGCCCGGTGGCCGCTATAAACCGCTGAGCGAGGATGACATCCGCCGCATCCATGAAGCCTCGCTGACGGTGCTTGAGCGCACGGGGATCGAGGTCATGCCATCGGAGTGTCGGGACATTTTCCGCGCGGCCGGGGCCAGGGTGGATGAGGCTGCCAATCGGGTGTACATCCCTCGCGCCATGGTGGAAGATGCCCTGGCCAAGGCCCCCAAAGAGGTCGTGTTGTGCGGCCGCGATCCCAAACATGACCTCTACCTGGGCGGAACACGGGTCTACATGGGCACAGGCGGCGCGGCCGTCCAGGTTCTCGATCTGGAAACGGGGCGCGTGCGCGAATCCACCCTGCGCGATGTGGCCGCCATCGCCCGTTTGGTCGATGCCCTGGATAACATCCACTTCTACCTGCGCGCCTGTGTGGCTCGCGACATCCCCATTGAACTCCTCGACATCAACACCTACTACGCCTCCCTGGCCAATACGACCAAGCACGTCACCGGCAATTGCTTCTCGGTGTCATCGGTGCGCGATGTCGTCGAGATGGCCTCTCTGATTGCCGGCAGCCGCGAGGCCCTGCGCGAGCGGCCTATCATCTCCGTCACCAACTGCTGGACGGTCAGCCCGTTGCGCTATGCTCCCGAAACCGTAGCCGTGTTGACCGAGATCGTGCGGCAAGACATCCCCGTTTTCCTCTCCTCGGCACCGCAGGCCGGTGCCACCTCGCCGGCAGCCCTGGCCGGTACCCTGGTGCAGATCAACGCCGAAGAACTTTCAGGCGTGGTCTATACCCAGTTGGTGCGGCCCGGCGCCCGCATCATCCTGGGCTATGTGCCTTCGGTATCGGACCTGCGCACGGGCAACTTCATCGGCGGCGCGGCCGAATTTGCCCTCATGCATGCGGCCGCGGCCCAATTGGGCCAGTTTTACGGCCTGCCGGTATACAACTCCTCGGGCCTGACCGATGCCAAAATCCCCGACATCCAGGCCGGCTACGAAAAGGGCATCACCGGCCTGGCCGCGGCTCTGGCCGGCGCCAACTACATCCACCACGCTGCCGGCTTTTTGGAATCCATGCTCACCGTGGCCTATGAGCAATACGTCATCGACGATGACATCAACGGCGCCATCATGCGCATGGTGCGGGGTATCGAAGTCAACGACGAGACCCTTTCCGTCGAGGTGATCGACGAGGTGTGCCGGGGCCGCGGGGACGAGCCTCCGGCGGGGCACTTTTTGGGTACAACGCAGAGCCTGAAACTGATGCACTCGGAGTACTACTATCCCCATAGCGCCGACCGGCGTCGGCGCCGCGATTGGGAAGAGGACGGCAGTCTGGATATGTGGGAAGTGGCCCGTCGTCAGGCCCGTCATATCCTGGCCACCCATCGCCCAACGCCGCTGCCACCGGAGGTGGATGCGGCCATCCGTCAGCGCTTCACCATCTTGATCTGAGCTGCCCTTTTCCGCTTATGGCTCTCCGTTTACTTCGTCATGGCCTCGGCCTGGATCGGCCTGCCCCTATGTGGCGACACCATGACCTGGCGCCGAGCTACGATGTCGTCATCATCGGCGGGGGTGTTCACGGTCTGGCCTGTGCCTATTACCTGGCCCAAGACCACGGCATCACCAACGTGGCCGTGCTCGACAAGAGCTACATCGGCGCCGGGGGCAGTGGCCGCAACACCACCATCCTCCGCAGCAACTACCTCACGCCGGAAGGGGTCGTTTTCTACGACGAAAGCCTCAAGCTCTACAGCCAGATGGCGGAGGAGTTCGATTTCAACGTCCTTTTCAGCCGTCGTGGGCATCTCACCCTGGCCCACACCGACGGCGCCGTGCGCACCATGCGGCGCCGGGCCGAGGTCAATCGGCTCCAGGGGGTCGAATCCTGGCTGATCGGCCCCAACGAGATCAAACGCCTGTGCCCGGCCCTGGACGTTAGCGAGCATCCTCGTTACCCCATTTTGGCCGCCCTGTATCATCCGCCCGGTAGCATCATCCGCCACGACGCCGTCGTCTGGGGCTATGCCGCGCAGGCCGACCGTCGCGGCGTCCACATCCATCAGCACACCACGGTGACCGGCATCCGCACCGCCAACGGCCGGGTGACCGGGGTTGAAACCACGCGCGGCTTCATCAAAACCGGAGCCGTGCTCAATGCCACGGCCGGTTGGGCCACCACCATTGCCGACATGGTGGGCGTGCGTTTGCCCATCGTCACCTATCCCCTCCAGGCCTGTGTCAGCGAGCCGCTCAAGCCCTTCCTCGATGTCATCGTCGTCTCCGGTAGCCTCCACGTCTACGTGAGCCAGTCCGACCGGGGCGAGCTGGTCATGGGCGCAGCAGTCGACCCCTTCGCCTCTTATTCGCTGCGGGGATCTCTGGCCTTTGCCGAAGGCATTGCCGGCCACATGCTCGAGCTTTTCCCGGCTTTGCGCCATGTGCGGATGCTGCGGCAATGGGCCGGCCTGTGCGATATGACGCCCGATTACAGCCCCATCATGGGCCTCACCCCGGTCGAGGGCTTTTTCCTGGATGTAGGCTGGGGAACCTATGGTTTCAAGGCCGGGCCTATCAGTGGCCGTTGTCTGGCCGAACTCATCGCTACCGGGCACACACCCCCTCTCATCTTCCCCTTCCGCCTGGCCCGTTTCTACGAACGCGATCTGGTCGGCGAGAAAGGCGCCGCCTCGGTCGGCCACTGACCTGCTTTCACGCCTATGCTCCTATTGCCCTGCCCTAACTGCGGTCCCCGCAATGTAGCCGAATTTCGCTATGGCGGCGAAATGCATCCCCGTCCTCCGGCCCCGGAGGCGGTAGACGACGAGGCCTGGACCGATTTCATCTACATGCGGGCCAACAAGGCCGGCCGACACCGGGAATGGTGGTACCACCACCGCGGCTGCGGCCTGTGGTTCCTGGCCGAACGGGATACAACGACGAACACCATCCTGCGCACCTACCTCCCGGCACAACCCCATGGCTCCTGAAGCGCCGTTCGATTTCGTCTTTGCCGGCCGGGTTTATCGCGCCCAACCCGGCGATACCATCGCCTCGGCCCTGGCCCGCAACGGCGTGCGGGTCATCAGCCGCTCCTTCAAATACCACCGCCCGCGTGGGCTGCTGTGCGCGGCAGGCCATTGCCCCAACTGCCTGGTTCAGGTCGGGGATGAACCCAATGTGCGCGCCTGTATGCGGCCGGTCGAGCCGGAGATGATCGTAGAACCCCAGAACGCCTGGCCCTCCCTCGGTTTTGACCTCATGGCCGCCGTGGGATGGCTGGAACGGTTTCTACCCGTCGGTTTTTACTACAAGGCCTTTATCCGTCCACGCCGCCTCTGGCCTTGGTTCGAACGCTTCCTGCGCCGTGCCGCCGGGCTGGGTCGCGTCAACCTGGCCACCCCTCCTGGCGATTATGTCAAGCAATACCTCCATGCCGATGTGGTCGTCATCGGGGGCGGCCGGTCGGGATTGCGATCGGCCATTGCCGCCGCCACGGCCGGCGCCGACGTGGTCCTGTTCGACGAGAACCCCACCCTGGGCGGCCGCCTGAACTACAGCGGCGATGAAACCGCGGCGGCCGAGCGGGCCGCGCTGCTGGCCCGGGTGGCGGCCCTGCCCAATCTGCGCTGCTACACCCAGGCCACCGTCCTCGGCTGGTTCGAGGACCACTGGCTGCCGGTCAGCCAGGGAAACCGACTCTGGAAGGTCCGGGCCAAAGCCGTCATCGTCGCCACCGGCGCCTATGAGCAACCCTTGCTCTTCGCCAACAACGACCTGCCCGGCATCATGCTGGCCGGGGCGGTGCGGCGGTTGCTCCATCAGCACAGGGTCAAACCGGGTGAACGGGCCGTCGTCGTCACCAACCACGATGAGGGATGGGCCGTCGCCGCCGAGTTGCTGGCGGCCGGGGTCACGGTGGCTGCCCTGGCCGACGAGCGCCATCCCACGCCGGCCATCCTCAGCGCCGACCTGCCCACCGTGCCCATCTTCTGGGGGCATACGGTGGTACGCGCCGAAGGACGAGCCTCGCTACGCCGGGTGTGGCTGGCGCCGCTGACCGTAGACGGCCGTCCCGGCGCGCCACTCCAGACCATCCCCTGCGACCTGCTGGTCATCGCCGCCGGCAGCACCCCGGCCAACGGCCTGCTTTACCAGGCCGGCGCGCGCATAGCCTATCACGATGAAACCGGCCAGTTTGTGGTGGCGGAGCTGCCTCCGGGCGTTTTTGCCGTCGGCCGGGTGACGGGATGGGAGGAGGACCAGGCCGCCGAGGTCGGTCGGCAGGCCGCTGCTTTTGCCCTGGATCAGCATACGGCCCCGGATTTGCCTTCCCACGGGACCCGCAGCCTGCCGGCACCCTGCTATCGCCCGACGCCGGGCAAAGCCTTTGTCTGCCTGTGCGAAGACGTGACGGCCAAAGACATCGCCATGGCCGTCGCCGAGGGCTTCGACAGCCTGGAATTGGTGAAACGCTACGCGACCGTCACCATGGGGCCGTGTCAGGGCAAAATGTGCGCCGTGGCCAGCATCCACCTCACGGCCGCGGCCACCGGTCGTTCGCCGGCAGCCACGGGTGTGACCACGGCCCGGCCGCCGCTGACACCGGTGCCGTTAGGCGTGCTTGCCGGCCAGCCCATGGAACCGCTGCGGCGCACCCCCGTGGATGAATGGCACCGTCGCCACGGCGCCCACATGATGGTGGCCGGCCTCTGGCAGCGGCCGGAGCATTACGGCGATCCCCTGGCCGAGGTCAAAGCCGTGCGCGAGGCCGTCGGCCTCATTGACGTGAGCACCCTGGGCAAGCTCCGCCTGACCGGACCCGGCGTGCCGGCTTTCCTCGACCGCCTCTACACCACCCGTCTGGGCGACCTGCCCGTCGGTCGCGTGCGCTATGGGCTGATGGGCAATGACGAGGGGGTCATCCTGGACGATGGCGTTACAGCCCGCCTGGACGAGCAGGAATGGTACATCACGACCACCACCGGCAATGCCGAAGCCATCTACGAATGGATGCAATGGTGGGCGCAGGCCGGTTGGGGCGAGGGCGTCCACATCACCGATGTCACCGACGATTTTGCCGCCTTCAACCTGGCCGGGCCGCGGGCGCGGGCGGTGTTGCAGGCCCTGACGACCGCCGATGTCGGCAACACCGCCTTCCCCTATCTGCATGTCCGCCAACTCGAGCTGGCCGGCGTGCCGTGTCGGGTGTTGCGCATCGGCTTTACCGGCGAACTGAGCTATGAGATCCACTGTCCGGCCGGATTCGGGCCTTATCTGTGGGAAACCATCTTGGCGGCCGGCGCCGAATTCGGCATGCGGCCCTTTGGCGTCGAGGCCCAGCGGGTGTTGCGTCTGGAAAAAGCCCACCTCATCATCGGCCAGGACACCGACGCCATGAGCGACCCCCTCTCCGCCGGTATGGCCTGGGCGGTCAAGTTCGACAAGCCCGATTTCCTGGGCCGGCGCTCGTTGCTGCGTGTCCGGGCGCAAGGCCTGCGCCAGCGTCTGGTCGGCTTTGAGGTGCTGACGCCGGGGGTGACGCCGGAGGAAGGCTTGCAGATTGTCCAAACCGACGGCAACGGCCGGCCCACCATCATCGGCTGGATAACCTCCAGCCGTTACAGCCCGACCCTGGGCAAGGCTATCGGCCTGTGCTGGTTGCCGGCCGAGCTGGCAGCACGGCCCGGTACGCCGTTCACCATCCATCGCGAAGCCGGGCCGGTGCAGGCCCGGGTCCATCACGGGCCTTTCTACGACCCGACCGGCGCGCGCCTGCGCAGCTGATCCGACCTCTCATGAGCGGTTCCACCTCTGCCCTGTTGTCGGCCTGGCAACGGGTGCAAAGCCACACCGCCTTCCGCAATCGCTGGCTCCAGGTCGCCGTTGACCGGGTGCTCCTGCCCGACGGCCGGCTCTACGACTACACCGTCATCCGCCGGGACCGGCATGGCGCGGCCGTATTCGCCCGCAACGAGCAAGGTCAGGTCCTCCTGCAACAGGAGTTCCGCTACCCGGTGGGACAGGTCATCTGGCAATTGCCGGGCGGCCTTATCGAGCCTGACGAATCGCCCCTGGCAGCAGCCCAACGCGAGCTGGCCGAAGAGACCGGCTACGTGGCCGAACACTGGCAGCTCCTCGGTGTTTTTTGGGACAATCCGGCCCTGGAGGACATGGAGGTGCACGTCTTCCTGGCCGAAGGGGTGCGGCCCGACGGCCGTCAGCAGCGCGATGAGGCCGAATGGGTACACTGCGCCTGGAAAGACCTGGCCTGGATCAAGGCTCAGGTGCAGTCCGGGGTCATCCGCGATCGGGTCGTCGTGGCGGCCCTGGGGTTTCTGTACGCCCGCACGGCGTAAAACCGAGGGCTAATGACGAAAATGCCGCATGCCGGTAAAGACCATCGTCAGACCCAGGCGATCGGCGGCGGCAATGACCTCCTCATCCCGCATCGAACCGCCCGGCTGGATGACGGCGGTAATCCCGAATTCGGCGGCGGCTTCGACGCCATCGGCAAAAGGGAAGAAGGCATCGGAAGCCATGACGGCGCCATGGGCGGCCGCACCGGCCTTCATACCGGCATAGCGCACGGCGTCGAGACGGCTCATCTGACCGGCGCCGATGCCCACGGTGGCCCCGTTTTTGGCAAAGACGATGGCGTTCGATTTCACCCACTTGACCACGCGCCAGGCGAAGAGCAGATCGGCCATTTCCCGTTCCTCGGGTTGCCGGCGGGTGACCACACGACACGTCTCCAGAAGGCGGTTGTCAGGGATTTGCACCAATAGCCCACCTTCCACCGTGATCATGCGCCAGGGAAAGCCGGTGGCGCCGGTGTGTTGCATCACCCGCAGGTTGGCCTTGCGGGCCAATCGTTCCAAAGCAGCCGGTGTGAAGGCCGGCGCCGCCAGGACCTCGACGAAGAGGGAACCGATGGCCTCGACCAGATCGAGATCCACAGGCCGATTGACGGCGATGATGGAACCGAAGGCGCTGACCGGATCGCAGGCATAGGCCCGGTGATAGGCCGTTACCACGTCGTCGGCCGTGGCCAGACCGCAGGGATTGGCATGCTTGATGATGGCCACGGCCGGAGTGGTGAATTCGCACACGGCACCCCAGGCGCCGTCGAGGTCGCCCAGGTTGTTGTAGCTCAGTTCCTTGCCCTGAAGCTGGATGAAGGCGGGTTCGTAACCCTGCCAGCGATAGAAGGCCGCGGCCTGATGGGGGTTTTCGCCGTAGCGCAGGCTCTGCACCCGCTCGGCGACCAGGTTCAGTGCGGACGGCAAGGTCGTTTCGCCTTCGACCAACCGGGTCAGATAGGCAGCGATGGCGGCATCGTAGGCGGCCGTATGGCGAAAGGCCTTCAGCGCCAACCGCCGTCGTTCCTCCGGCGAAGGTCCTCCGGCGGCCAATGCCGCCAGCACCGGTTCGTAATCGGCCGGATCCACCACCACCGTCACCCGTTCATAGTTCTTGGCTGCCGCCCGCAGCAGGGTCACCCCGCCGATGTCGATGTGTTCGACGGCGGCGGCTTCGCTGACGGCCGGATCGGCCACGGTGCGTGGGAAGGGATAGAGGTTGCAGACGACCAGATCGATGGGCGTCATGCCGTGGGCAGCCAATTCGGCCTGGTGGGCGGGGCTTGGACGGGCCAGGATAGGGGCGTGGATGGCCGGATGCAGGGTTTTTACCCGTCCGTCGAGGAGATCGGGATAACCGGTAAGGTCGGAGACGGGGATGACGGGCAAGCCGGCAGCGGCCAGGGTCGTCGCCGTGCCGCCGCTGGCCACCAGCTCGACGCCCAGGCGGTGGAGACCCTGGGCCAGAGGAACCAGGCCGGTTTTATCGGAAACGGAGAGCAAAGCACGCATGGCGAACGGCTCCCAAGGTGGCGATAGGCACGGAAAAGGGAGAAAAGCGCCGTCGGTGACGGCGTGATGCCGCCATGGTACGCCTGCGGCCGGAGGATGGCAAGTCGGGGGGAGCGGCCGCGGCATGGTGCATCTCTTCGAGGCGGATGGAGTCGCCGCGCAGGCGGCGGGCCTCACGGAGAAGGATGCACTGGCGTCGCCCGGGGTGGTATAATCCACCTCAGGAACTCGCGTACCGGTAAAGAGAGGTATCTATATGCCCAGTCCATTTCCCGGCATGGACCCCTATCTGGAAAGCCGGGTCCTCTGGCCCGATGTGCATCAGCGCCTGATTACCTACAGCGCAGACGCTCTGCAACCCCTGCTCCGCCCCCGCTATCACGCCCGCATCGGGGAGCGGCTCTACGTGATCCCGTCCCAGCGGGCGGTTTATCCGGATGTGGCCATCACCCGGCGCCGCCCGTTTCCGATGCCGGTAGAAGGAAGCGGCGCCCCCGTGCTGACGGCCGACGCCCCGGTGGTGGTCTCGGTCCCGCCGGAAGAGGTACGAGAGCCCTTCATCGAGATCTTGGACCTGGCCCAGGGTGGGCAGGTGGTCACGGTGCTCGAGGTGCTCAGCCCCGCCAACAAGACGCCTGGAGAAGGATACGAGCTCTATCGCCGCAAGCAGGAGGATGCGCTTGCCAGCGAGACCCATCTGGTGGAGATCGACCTGCTGCGCCAGGGCGTGCCCACTCTGGCCGTTCCCGCCCACTCCCTGACCCCCTATCGGCCCTGGCACTACGTGGTCAGCGTCAGCCGGGCGGGGCGGCGGGAGCAGTTCGAGGTCTACCTGCGCACCCTTCGGGAGCGCCTGCCACGGGTGGCCATCCCGTTGCGGGCGCCGGACCGGGATGTGGTGTTGGACCTGCAGGCGGTGTTTGAGCGCTGCTACGAGCACGGGGCCTACGGGGATCTGATTGATTACCGCGGCGACCCGGAGGTTCCCCTATCCCCGGAGGACGCGGCCTGGGCCGATGAACACCTGCGCAGGCAGGGCCTGCGCCCCTGAACCGCGTGGGCGCACGGGCCTCCGGTCCGCCTCGCCTCTTGCGGCATCATGGTTGCCAAACTCCTACCTTGTCATCACCGCTAACCGTCGGCGGCCACTGTGCCGGCCCCTGGGCTGCCGGCTGTCCCGAGGGAAAGAGGATAAAAACGGGCCTATGAGCGCTTTGTTCTCTGATACCGATCCCAAAATGGAAGCGATACAAATTCAATTGATCCGCCGCATGCCTGCCTGGAAGAAAATAGCCATCCTGGAAGGACTGAATGAAACGGTCAAAACGCTGGCGGTCAGCGGGATTAAGGAACGCTATCCCCATGCCACTCCGCAGCAAATTCACCGTATGTTGGCGGAATGGATGCTTGGCCCAGAACTGGCGCGCAAGGTGTATGACCATGCCGAATGAAGTTGCCCGCATTACCCTGCTTGTTACCCACGCCCTCGAACAATTGGGCGTTTCCTACGCTATCGGCGGCTCGTTTGCCAGTTCTCTCCATGTTTTGCTCATCTTGTGGCCACTACTATCCATTCTAGTCCTCTTGCAAATAACAAAAAAACTTCCGACAGAGTGGCTACAGATAGCATGGACACTTATCGCTCTTATCATTCCTATTCTAGGCGCTATTGCCTTTTTTATGGTAGCGCCTGAAGGTCAAAAACCGAAAGCGTAACAGAATAGAGCGGAGTGGGAGACGCCTCAGCCGTACACGGCCGGATTGGCGCAGTGGGGCAGCCGTTCACCGGCCAGGCCCGCCAGCAGATTGGCCACCGCCATCTCGGCCATGCGCCGTCGCGCCGACAGGCTGGCGCTGCCGATGTGCGGCAGCACGACCACGTTGGGCAAGCTCAGCAGGGGATGATCGGCCGGCAAGGGTTCCGGGGTGGTCACATCCAATCCGGCCGCGGCAATCCGACCCGTGCGCAGGGCCTGCTCCAGGGCCTCCTGATCCACCACGCCCCCACGGGCGGTATTGATGAGAATGGCCGTCGGCTTCATCTGCGCCAGGGCGGCGGCGTTGATGAGATGGTGGGTGGCCGGCGAATAGGGACAATGGAGGGTGATAAAGTCGCTTTCGGCCAGCAAGGTCTCCCAGGGCACCCAGGTGGCACCGACCTCAGCAGCCCAGGGGCTGGGCCGGGGATTGTGATAGAGCAGACGGACGGCAAAACCCTGCAGCCGGCGCGCCACGGCCGCACCGATGCGGCCCAGACCGACAATGCCCACGGTGCTGCCGTGCACATCGGGCCCGACCCAGCCCATGGGATCCCAGGTGTGCCAGCGACCGGCCTTGACATCGTTGGCGGCCTCGACCAGCCGTCGCGCCGTCGCCAGCAGCAACGCCACGGCCAGATCGGCCGTGGCCTCGGTGAGCACGCCGGGCGTGTGGCCCACGGGAATGCCGCGCCGGGTACAGGCGGCCAGGTCAATGTTATCCACCCCCACGGCCATCTGACTGATCACCCGCAGTTCGGAACCGGCCGCGGCCAACAACGCCTCGTCAATGCGATCGGTCAACAGACAGAGAAGCCCCTGACAGCCTGCCACTCGCCGTTGTAACTCCTCGTAAGGTGGTGGTCCGGCTTCGGGCCAGAGATCGAGCACGATAGGAGCCTGTTGCAACCGGCTCAAGGCCGGTTCGGGCAAACGACGGGTCACGAAGACACGGGGGAGGGCAATCGCGGTATTCACCATGTTTCCCAATGGACGACATCGCTGAGAGGACGACGGCCCCCGCGGCGGGGCGGCCGGGTTAGCTCGGTCGGATCGGCAGGATAACCGAAGGAAATGGCCGCATAGCACATCAGCTCGGGAGGAAGCTTGAGCAAGGCATTGGCGGCCTCGACCTCGTAGATATTGGCCATGACCGAACCGATGCCCAACTCGTGGGCCGTCAACATCATGTTCTGGGCAGCGGCGCCGAGATCGAAAGCAATGGGCCAGCGCTGACGCCAGTCGGGGGTGACCAGGGCCACACCCACTGCGGCGCCGGCCAGATGCCCGGCCCATGCCCCCAGACGGCTGAGCGCCACCAGGCGTTCGCGCTCGCGCACGACGATAAAATGCCAGGGTTGAGTGTTCTTCGAACTCCCGGCCCGCCGGCCGGCATCGAGGATGCGGAGCAGATCGGCCTCAGGAATGGGCCGGGGATCGAATTGGCGAATGGAGCGTTTGGTGCGTATGGCGTCGTAAACGTTCATAGGAGATAGGAAAACGGTGGGGAAGGGTAAAACCACCTACCATCGCCGAAGGTGAGGATAAAAAACCCTGCCGCATTTGTCATTGCGAGCGCAGCGCTTGCCACGAGCTTAGCGTGGTGGAAGCAATCTCCCGGCCTGCGAGGAGATTGCTTCGGCGGCTCAGGCCGCCTCGCCATGACATGGGTAGGTAGTTACGGGGAAGGCGCCTCGACCAAGCCCCGGCAGGGGGGCGGACGGGGCAGGAAAACACGGCCGGCTCACGCCGGGGAAGAGAACAGGTCGCGGTTAACCGCCCAGGCGCACGGCATGGACGCCGGCCATAGGCCAGGGCCCGCGGGCGAGATTGAGCATGGTATCGCCATACAGACGAAAGCCCAACCGGCCGAACAACTCGACGGCCATCGGTTGCATGATATCGGCCGGAAAACCGAAATGCCCCAGCCGCCGGGCCAGGGCCCAACGCCGGACGTGCTCCAGAAACAAAGCCGCCTGTGTCGGCGTTATCCCCGGCACCATCAGCAGCAAGCGGCCCTCCAGCCAATCGTTCTCCGGCCGGATGGAGGCCAGGGCCAGCGCCAACGGCCGATCTCCATCCCAGGCCAGCAGCCCATCGCCGAGTTGCTGAGTCACCGTCCATTCTAACCAACCGGAATAGTCCAGGCCGGGGAGCAGGGCATCGCCGATGGCAGCGGCCGCGTTCAGGGCCCGCCGACGTTCGGCCGCGGACAGATGCGAGAAGAAGGCCGTTTGCATCCCTTCCGCCGCCAGAGAACCGGGTACCACCGGCCCCCAGGTGGATCGATACCCATAAAGGGATAGCCCTACTGCCCGAAAGCCGAGCTTGTGGTAGAAACCGATATTGCTGACGGCTTCGGGCCAGGTCATCAAGCCGATCGAACGCACCCCGTGACCGCTGAGATAGGCCTCGGCATCCTGCACCACCTGAGCGCCGAAACCACGGCCCTGCACATCGGGATGGACGGCCAGGCTGTGGAACCAGCCCAGGCTGCCATGGCGACGACAAACGCAGACGGTGACCAGGCGATTCTGCCAGATACCCACGCGCACACCGTCCGGTTCCCGGCGCAGGTACAGATGCAACCGCTCGGGGTCGAAAGGCTGCCAGCGTCCCCGCGGGCTATCGCCGTAGAGCCGTCTGACCTGGGGAGCATAGGCAGCATCGATGACGGTACACATAGCCGGCACATCGGCGGGTGTAGCCGGTCGGAACCAGAGCCTCATAACCCCCTTGCCAGAGCCAATGCCGTAGGCAACGCAAGCGCACCGGTGTAAAGAGCCTGACCGAGGATGACGCCTTCGATCCCGGCAGCTTCCTCGGCCCGTAAGGCCAGGATATCCTCCGGTCCGGCCACACCGCCGGAGGCGATCACCCGCAGCCCGCTGAGGCGGGCCAGGGCGGCCGTGGCTGCCACATTCACCCCCGTCAGCATGCCGTCCCGGGCAATGTCGGTGAAGACCACACGGCGCACCCCCATCGCCGCCAGCCGCAGGGCCAGGTCGATGACCGTGAGGCTGCTGAGTTCCCGCCAGCCGTGGATGGCTACCCGCCCTTCGCGGGCATCGATGCCCACGACGATCCGCTCGGGGCCAAAGCGCTCCACCGCTGCTGTCACCAGCTCCGGCTGCTGCACGGCCACCGTACCCAGGATAACGCGGGTGGCCCCTAACCGCAGGGCCAGGGCGATATCGTCCAGGCTGCGCAGGCCACCGCCGAACTGAATGGGCACCTCTACCGCCTGACGGATGGCGTACAGGCATTGCCAGTTGCGAGGTAGCCCGCTGAGGTCGGGTTCTCCGTCGGGGAGCGGCGCCAGAGCGCGAACCTCGCCCAAAGCGCCGTCCAGATTGACCACGTGCAGCCATTCGGCGCCTTGGGCCACCCAATGCCGCGCCATGGCCACCGGGTCGGCGCTGAACACCGTTACGGCCGTCGGGTCGCCCTGGCGCAATCGCACACAGCGGCCCTGACGCAGGTCAATGGCCGGAAAGACGATCACGGCGAACCTCAGGCATGCCCGGCGGGCGGCCGCGACCAACCCAGCCCGGCCAGGAGAGCCAGCCCACTATGGGCAACGAGTACGGCGATCACGGCCTTGGCCAGATCGACCAGCAGGAAAGGCGCCACGCCCAACTGAAAGGCCGCAGCCGGTGTCAGGCGCAACACCACGGCCAGCCAGGAAGCGCCGCCCAGATAGATGACGACGATGCCCAGCAGCGCGGCCAGCAGGCTGCGTCCGCGACGACCATCGCCGGTCAACCATCCCACCAGCGCTGCCGCCACGGGAAAGGCGAGCAGATAGCCGGCCGTCGGGCCCAGGAAAACACCCGGTCCCCCCTTGGCGCCGGCGGCCAGGGGCGCACCGGCCAGAATAAGGGCCAGATAGGCCAGTTGACTGCTAAAACCATCCCGTGGACCCAACAACAGACCGCTGAGGATAACGGCCAGGACCTGGAGGGTGATAGGTACCGGCGTGAAGGGCAGGGGAATGCGCACCTGCGCCGCCAATCCGGTAAACAGGGCAAAACCGACGATCAACGCCAGGCGCACACTCCAACGAGAAAGGGGAAAAACACGAGAGGTAAGCATGAGT
>Ga0197142_1002271_pt1 | contig 16925 bp, 11 predicted proteins | sample GBS60_MetaG_FD_148614 | JGI IMG/M metagenome (GOLD analysis project Ga0197142, IMG submission 148614) | Sediment microbial communities from Great Boiling Springs, Gerlach, Nevada, United States - GBS 60_MetaG | ecosystem: Environmental > Aquatic > Thermal springs > Hot (42-90C) > Sediment...
AAATCGATATAATTAGAGTGAATAAAAAACGCAAGTTTAACTGTCTTATGACAGAAAGATACTCAGGTTTTGGTAGTAGTGGGCATAGTGGTAATACCGAACAACAAATTCAATCTCTTATTGCAGAGATACATCAATCAATCAATCAATCAATCAATAGCCAAAACGAACCCGAACAAATACAAATAGTAAACCAAGAGGAATCAATTCAAATACCAGAGTCCTTGGCAAAGGAGTTGCAAGGATTGCCAGAAAAAATAAGCAATTTGCTTGAAAATATGATAAATATATTAACTGACTTTAATTTTGGTTTTGAGGCAAAACTGGTTGCAATAGGACCAATGTTGTCAGAATTAGTCGCTACATTAAATGGATTGTTTTCTGTTTTAAGAACATTAGGTCTAGAATATATAGAAGAAAATTCTGTTTCTGTAAAATTTGAAGAAATGCTTCTTTTAGGCAAACCAGCACAGTGGCACCCTCTCATACAACACCTCTTTCAAAAGCTAGCAAACGCAGATAACGAAGGTAATACAAAAACACCCCTTGGAGTAATTTCAGAAATGGAACTTTTAAAAGTAAACCTATATAAAAAAATAGGGTCCGATTCAACAAGAATAATAGATCCAAATCGATTAACTGGTTATAAAAACATGATTGCCGCCATAACCCGTCTGATTCACATGGGTCCAGGAAGCCCAATTCCCGAATTTGAAGCACAACTGGAAAGAGCTAAGAGTATTGAAGATATCTTAACTCTAATAACACAAATTGAAGAACTTATCATTTTCCTTAGTGCTATTAAAGAATATTCAACCAATGAAGCAAGTACTAATTTAATTAACTATATTATTGAAAATTACAGTAGAATATTACAAAGAGCCAAAGAAAAACTTGAAAACACAAAACAGGGCCAATTAGCAGAAACAAATAGCTGGGAAAGTTTTACTAGCTTAGTAAAAGAATTAGAAAATCGATTTGAAGCTTTAGCAAGTAGTCTTAGAGAATATTCAAGACAAGCTCAACACGGAGAGATTCCTTACTCATTTTTTTGGGAAATTTTAGACAAGATCTTACAAACTTATGAAGAACCGTTAATTGAATTAATGCGACAAATTCAAGACGAATACATGAAGATTACCGCTGCATATATAGTGAACCAAGGTTTTATCCACTCCTACTTCAAAGCTTTACGAATTTGCGATGAAATTACTTTTCTTCTATATGGAGAAGAAGGTATGTTGACTCTTATAAGAAACAGAATATCCGAAGCGTATTCCTTATTAAAAAAACACCCTAATAATGCTAATTTGTCTTTAGAAAAAACAAAAAATTTAATTCAAGAAATTGAAAAAAGGTTACCAAGATTGACTGCTCAATCAGAAGATAAAGAATTAATAAGTCAAATTGGCCGATTAAGACAGGAATACACAAACATGCTTGATAATTTAAGAGTGGCTGAAAGTAGCTTAAATAAGTTAGAATCAGCCGAGCCAACTTAGAGTTATTGTAGAAATAATCAATTTTTTGTATAAAAATTCCAAAATTACAAAATATTTAAACCAAGCGCCTAAGCTGCTAAAAGGTTTTAACTTTCGACTAGAACCAGTTTAATGAGCTAGTTTTCATTAAAGACAATTCTGGCATAATGCTAGTCAGCTAGTTCAACTAGCATACTCTACCACTCGATCCTCCCACATCCCTACAATTTTAATCTCTCCAGGGAACTTTACTTCTGTACTAATTCTTTTGGCTATTTTTCTGGTAATAGAATGCATTCTCGCAGCTGACACTTTTTCCGTATCAAAAAATACCCACAACTCTCGGGCACCTCGCATAACCCAACTCTTGGTCACTCCTTCCACAGAATTGGCTATGTTTTCCAAGGCCTCCAACCTTTGGAAGTAGGCTTCCATGGATTCTTTTCTGGCCCCAGGACGACCCCCACTAATGTTGTCACAGGCATCCACAATCGCAGCTTCGATACAAAAACCATATTCTTTATCGTAATAACTGTGAACATCGCCACCGGTAGAATGGTGACTAGAAATACATTTTTTAATTCTCCAATCTAAATTGAACATGTCACAAATTTTTTCTCCTAAAGTAACGTGATCAGTCTTGGGTTCAAACTCTTCGTCTAAAGCTTTGCCAATATCGTGTAGCAAAGCTCCTTTAATACAAATATCCACATCAATTGGTTTCCTGGAAGGAAAATGTTCGTTTAATTCCCGAGCTAATAAGCCAGCTAATTTAGCCATTTCAATGCTATGTTTGAGCATATTTTGTCCATAACTAGTACGGAATTTAAGTCTACCTAAAATTCGAATTAACTTTGGCGGAAAGTCTACAATACCCAATTCGTCCACGGCTTCTTTACCAGCTTCGGCAATTTCCTGAGCAATTTCACTTTTGGCTTTTTCATACATTTCTTCAATTGAAGATGGGTGAATACGACCGTCAGCCAACAATTTTTCTAGACTACGTTTAGCAATATTGCGACGAATTGAGCTAAAACCCGAGATAGTGACTACTTCAGGAGTTTCGTCAATGATAATTTCCACTCCCAAAGTCTTTTCTAACCACTGAATATTTCGACCTCCCTTACCGATAATCTTACCTTTTTCGTCTTCACTGGATAATTTAATGGAGGTAATAGTCAGCTCGTTGGCAACCTCACTGGAACATCGTTGAATAGCCATAGCTACTATGTTTCTAGCTTCTTCGTTGGCTCTGTCTTCCACTTGCTCTAAAATTTTTTGCTGCAAAGACAATAATTCTTCGCCTAACTCTTCTTTAGTTTGCTCAAAAATTTGCTGTCTGGCTTCTTCTCTAGTGAGTTTAGCTATTTGCTCTAACTTTTGATTAATTTGCTCTGTTAAAGCAAGCTCTCTGTTTTCCAACTCCGTTTGCTTAGCTTGCAATTTTTCTTTAATCTCGCGTAACTCTTGTTTGACTTGCTCGATGTGTTCTCTTTCTTGGGTTAATTTATCCAAACGTTCTTGCAACATTACTTCTCGTTTTTCTAAATTGGCCTGCAATTCAATAATTCTTTGGCGCATCTTATTTTCTTCTTCTTTTAACCTGGTCTCTAGCTCTAATTCTTTCTTTTGTAACAAAATTTGGTTTTTCGACTCTAATTCTTGCCAAATTTCCTCTCTTAAAGCCTTTTCTCGAGCTATTTGCTCTTCACTAAATTTTTGTTGCAAGCGCTCTAATTCCTGCTGTTTTTCTTCTTGTAATTGTTTAAGTTGAAGAGCTGTTTGCCTGTCAGTTTCGTTAGAGGTGTTCTCTCTATTAGAGATAGAATTTTTTAAATTCCTATAGAGATACGCAAAATACCCAGCAACCGCTAAGGATACAATCAAAACTAAAATTTGCAAGAAATCAGACATAATTTCTATAGATCTAATTTTATTGGAGCCGATGACAGGATTCGAACCTGCGACCTAGTCTTTACGAGGGACTTGCTCTACCAACTGAGCTACATCGGCAATTTCATGGCTTAAACAAAATGATTACTATAAACCTAGAACAAATTACCGAAAAATATTTGCATTCAAGCCAAAAACTGAATAACAAAGTAGCAGGAACGTTTTAGCTAACTTTAAATTTATATTGTTTAATCTATTTAATTTTCGGTCAGTCAAAACTAGAACAACTAGTTTCACTAGACTAAACTAAAAGCATTATCTTGTCAATAAAACTCTAAAAACGTACTTAGAGCCTTAACTGAAACGTTAATTAAAAAAGAGAATTTATTCGCCTAGTTGAGAAGCACAATAAATAACACAGCATTTACTTGTCATCTAAATTCTTAATTGTGTCAAAAGTAATAAGCTAATTTTAGTTTTAAACTAGCTAAATAGCTAATTTTCTCATGTAGTTTAACGAAAAGCAAAAACCTTTATGCTAGCTAAAAGAATTATGATTTAATTTTTGCCTAACCTTTTTAATAGACAAGGTTTTATTATGTTAAGACTTTGATTGTAAAAACTGCTTTACTTGCTGTACTCGCTCTTCGACAGAACCCCTAGCAACCAGATAAGCTCCAGCTTGGAACCATTTGCTTAAATACGCTTCGATAATAGCGGCAATTTCGTGACGACTACCAATATCGGCTCGCAGCCGTTCTGGTGCTACCTCAAACTCGATTGGTAAGTAAATAAAATGTGTGTAATTTTTCAACCTTTCTTTGACCAAACGTTCATAAATCCGAAAATCAGATTGACTCATGTCCGCATTTAATTTGGTATAAGCTAAATTATCCAAAACTGTACGGTCAGAAATGAAGCCGTTTTTGCCTTCGTTATCTTCTCGATCAATTTGGTTTAACAAAGCATATTTTTGAAAATTAGCTCGAATATCGGGTGGTATTTTTTCAAAATTTTCAATACCAAAATTCTCCCACAAAGTTCTCATAGTTCTTTTGATTACTGGTAATTTAAGTTCTTGGTTCAACGCTTCTAATAGAGTTGATTTACCCGTACCATGAGCCCCACAAATGCCAATTTTATACATAAACCAATAATGTTAAGATTAAAAAGTACGCAATATAACCAAAATTGACTGTAAACTTTGTCAAGGGGTAGTACAAATTAAGATAAACAAAACTTGTCAAACTAACAATAGACTTTATTTGAATACGTTTATTGCAGTAAGTTTGTCTGAAAAGCTACCAAGCAAAAAGTCTAACATTGGTGACATTAAAAAATAGCCAAACACATAGCTAGTTATGCTCAACAATGACACATATAAATTTTACCCATAGCTAACTGTTAATACGACCTAGTATTATCTTATTACTTGAGGTTAGCAAATTTTTAATAAAAGAGTTAGTTTAACCAAAGTTAAACAGACTTTTTATACCAAGAACACTATTATCTAGTTTCTAAGACACAGATTACCCCAAGACTCACAGATTAGTAAGATTAATACTAGCTTAGTTTTTTACTGTATTCTGAAATACCCCTAGCTAAACTGGCTGGTACTTCCTTGATTCCAATAGCAATTCTAGCAATTAAATTGTTAATTGCCCCGGCCACCATAGCCATTGATTGATCTTTAGTAGGAATTCTAGCTAACTCTAAAGTGCTAGCTTTCTCATAAAAATTGCCAACTACAACAGAACCAACTACGTCAAAATGTAATTTAAAATCTTTAGCTACTAAATCTAATATACCCTTAGCTACTGACACCTCATCACTTTGTGTAGGATCGAACATGTAAGCCACGTAAGTCTGACCAGACAACTTTGGTAAACTTGGAAAAACTCTATTTAACAAAGAATTTTTTACTACTTGAATCATCACTCCTTTAGATCTGGCAGCCATTCTAAATTTCTGATTAGTAACCGCATCTATTGGTGCTTGACTATTCTTGGTAGTCAAAAATAGAACCGACTTTTGAGTTGCCACATTGTTAGTCAACACATCCAAAATAGTAACTTTTTTGGCTCTGGTAACAGGCATAAATTCTATTAAAATGAGAAAAATTTTTTTGGTAAAAGCTAAGTTTTGTCAAGTTTAATATGTTGTGCCTGACCACAATTGACAGTCTAGGGTAGAATTAGTTTAATGGATAATACTCAGGATTATGACACCAACCATCTTGGTTACTGGAGGTTTAGGTTACATCGGTTCACAAGTAGTCTTAGACTTAATAGCGGAAAAATATAACGTAATTTTATTAGATAAAAATCAACCAAAAAGTTACCAAACTTTTGTTCAGCAAACTACTTTTATTCAACTAGATTTGTTGGATTATATTGGTTTACAAAAAATTTTTGACCGTTATTCAATTGACTTAGTAATTCACTTTGCTGCGCTCACTAGCGTAGCTGAAAGCCAAACTTATCCTAGTGAATATTACCGAACTAACGTTGTAGGCACTTTAAATTTACTAACTAGCATGCTAACTAAGCAAGTGAAAAAAATAGTCTTTTCTTCCACAGCTGCTGTCTATGGCACTCCTCAAGTGGCAATTATAGACGAAAGTGAGCCTAAAAAACCAATTAATGTGTATGGACGAACCAAAAGCTTGGCTGAGGAAATAATTCGAGAATTTGTGCAAGGGCATTCTTTTCAGGCTATCTTTTTGCGTTACTTCAACGCAGCTGGGGCTGATTGGCAAAACCGTACTGGGGAAGACCATGATCCAGAAACTCATCTCATTCCTTTAGTATTGCAAGCTTTAGACCAAGGTACTAACATTTCTATTTTTGGTAACGACTACCCCACACCAGACGGTACTTGCATACGTGATTACATTCACACTACTGATTTATCTTCAGCTCATATTGCTGCCGCTAAACATTTACTTGATCTAGATGCATCACAAGCCTACTGTGAAGCAATTAACTTAGGCACAGGCCAGGGTTATTCAGTAAAAAAGGTGATTGACCTAGCCGAACAAATAACTGGTTTATCAACTCATATTCAAGTATTACCTAGAAGAATAGGCGACCCAGCAAGATTAGTGGCAAGTAATCAAAAAGCTAAAGATATTTTGCGCTGGCAACCAAAATCTAATTTAGAACAAATTTTAGAAACAGCTTGGTCTTGGTATCAAAAATTAAAACTACTAAAAAGGCAAACTTAGTGGTACCAAACAATATCCGAAAAATTATATTTTTGAGCAAAACAAAAAACTTTTTGCAAATAAGACCTTCATAAGAACAAGTTTGGGTGTTGTAGTACATGACTAGACTCAACGATGTTGAGTAAAACTGGTCTAATTTTAAAACGAACTATAATAAACACAAAAAACTTACTCAACTAGATTTTGTACCTGATTTTCTAATTTATATTTAGTAATATTGGCAATAGTAGTTTGCGCAATGGCTGTTAAAGCTTCAACGGTAAAAAACGCTTGGTGAGGGGTTATAATAACGTTATTAAACGATAATAACTGAGCCAAAAGGGGATCTTTCACTACTTGATTAGACAAATCTTTAAAAAAATACTCCCTCTCAAATTCATAAACATCTAAACCAGCAGCTTTGACTTTACCTAATTTAATTGCTTCTACTAAAGCTTCGCTATCAATTAAACCGCCTCTAGCAGTATTGATAATGATCACACCGTCTTTCATTTTAGTAAAAGCTTGCTTATTCAGCAAATGGTAAGTTTCCGTCGATAACGGACAATGTAAGCTAATGATGTCAGAATTCTGCAGCAAAAACTCTAAGTCCACATACTGTGCTGAAATTCTGCCAGCCAAATCTAAATTAGGATACTTATCATAAAGCAGTACCTGCACACCAAAAGCCCGACAAATTTCAGCCACAATTGCCCCAATCTTGCCAGTACCTATAATCCCTATAGTTTTACTGTACAGATCAAAACCTAGCAAACCTTCTAAACTATAGTTATTGTCTCGCGTGCGATTATAAGCTCGATGGATTTTTCGATTTACCGACAGCAACAAAGCTAAAGTGTGCTCGGCCACGCTGTGAGGTGAATAGGCTGGCACTCGGAAAACCCTAATTCCTAAGGATTTAGCATATTGATAATCCACCTGGTCAAAACCTGCACACCGCAACGCCACTGTGTCTATGGATAGCTTTTTCAATTCATCTAAAATCTCTCGGTTAACCACATCGTTAACAAACACACACACCGCTGCAGCTTCAGAAACTTGAGACAGCAAAGACAAATTAATATTCTCGGAAAAATATACAGGCTCAATTTTACAGCGATTAGTCTGGTTAAATTTGTCAATTTCAGGTTGGAAAAATTGAATATCGTAAGGTTTGGTGTCAAAAAAAGCAATTTTTAACAAATTAGTAGCTACAGACATAAATTTAGCAATTTTAGTAATACTTAAATGAACAAGATTTCTTTATAATGACTTACTAAAGTGTAGTCTACAACTTTTAATCGTATCACTTTACCTTCCTGGGTAATTCCCCAAACGTCTATTTCTCCATCTAGCAAAATTTTAACTGAACCTTTGTGAAACAAATTGGTTTTCTGACAAATACCTTCTTGATGAGTACAAAAAATTAAACTCCAATAACTATCATAATCTAGCGGAGCAATTATAACTGCTTCTTGGTTAAAACCCAAACTATGTTGCAAATTATTTAAACTTAAAGAGTAGCGGTGATCGCCAAGTTTAGGTTTGGTTGATCTTAAAGTTAAGGGTAAAACTGAGTTATCGAAATCGTTGGGTGTGATTCTTTGCCAGTCAAAAAAGTAAGTAGTTTTTCGGTTAAACCACAGGTCTACTACTGGTTGCAGCAATATACTAGCAGCCAATTTTAACCAATTAGGTTGATGGTAGTAATAATTATATTGGTTAATTCTAAATTCATGCAGAATCAAGCTTATAGTAACATAGATCAAAAATACAATCCAACCTAATTTAGTTAACCAACGCATCACTGAAACTTTAACTTTATTAAAAACTTTTAAGCTAACCAGCTAGCTATCAGTAACTGATTATTGTCAAATATACATATTTGAATTATAACAAAGCATTTTTATGCAAGCCAATCTAGTTTGACTCAAAACTTTTCGCAAAAAAGCAACCATTAAGTATTCAAAAGTTAAGTTTTTTGTATGCTTTTTTTGTAAACTTTAAATCAAGAAAACTGTTCATAGCTGACAAACTAAAAGATTATTAAACCAGTCTTGAAATGGCCCACAAACCCTCTAGAGAACGTAAAAAAGTCTTAGTTAATTACTTTTAAAAGGGTATCTTTGATTATAACTCTTAGATTTCTGTCCTTAGTTTAAATCAGGTCCATTCAATAAAGTTTAACAAACTGTAAGTCTTATTTGTCCTGCTCAAGAAATTACCTCACAAAATTACTAGAATCATCAAAATTATCCACAATTGGTAAGCTCTTGTTTGGTTTTAACCTTTTGAAATTTTAGAAACTTTTTAGATGAGCACTGCTGCCAACATATGCTTTATTTTCTGGCATAACCTTGTCCAACATTTTTCAAACTTATTTAAGTTGATTTTTACTCGATTACCTACATTTTCTGTTACGACTGTGTTCAACAAAAAATATGTGTTGGTTAGCTAATAAAAACGCTTTTTTGTATATTAAAATAGGCACCAAAAAATCAAACATAATTACAAAGGCTACAGACATTCGACATTAGTTCTAGTTTTTAAGCCTAACAACATTCCAGCTTTCTAATTGACTAGATAGAATAATTATTGGCAGTGCTCAAGCAATCTTCTCAAAAGATATTGTTTTTCCAAAAAACAAAAAGTTTAAAATTGCGTTTTTAACACTCCTATCAAAGTAGGATAGTAAGTTTTAATTTCAACTAATTTCTCTGGCTACAACTTCTAAGTCTTTTTTGGCCATTATTTCCACCAACTCGTCAAACTTAACTTTTGGATACCACCCTAGTTTAGTTTTGGCTTTGGACGGATCCCCAATTAGAATGTCCACTTCTGCAGGTCTATAAAATTCCGGAGAGACAGCTACAATGACTTTTCCTGTGTTTTGGTCTAGCCCTCGTGTGTTAACCCCTTCGCCTTCCCATTGCAAATCAAAACCAACTATTTTGGCCGCTCTCTCAACAAATTCTCTCACAGTATGAGTTTCTCCTGTAGCAATCACATAATCCTCAGGTTGCTGTTGTTGGAGCATTAACCACATAGCTTCGACATACTCTGGAGCGTATCCCCAATCCCTTTTAGCATCCAAATTGCCAAGTATAAGCTTATCTTGTAATCCGTATTTAATCCGGGCTAAGGAATAAGTTATCTTACGGGTAACAAACTCTAAACCCCTTAGAGGAGATTCATGATTAAACAAAATACCAGAACAAGCGAACATGTTATAGGATTCTCTATAATTTATGGTAGTCCAGTGTGCAAAAAGCTTAGCTACTCCATACTGTGACCTTGGATAAAATGGTGTTTTTTCTGTTTGTGGAATCTGTTGCACCTTACCAAACATCTCGCTTGTAGAAGCTTGATAAAATTTAGCGTCAGGTTTATATTCTCTCAGAATTTCAAGAATTCTCAGAACACCCATGGCATCTATATCAGAAGTTAATATTGGTTGAGCAAAAGAAGCTTGTACAAAACTTTGAGCGGCTAGGTTATAAACTTCATCTGGTTGTATATCTTTTATGACTCTAACTATATTAGTAAATTCTAACAAGTCCATGTAAACTATATCGACATATTTTTCAATTCCCAATTCTTTTAGCCTCCATAGGTTAGTGTCCCCACTTCTTCGGTCAGCGCCATAAACCTTATAACCCTTTTCTAAAAGAAACTTAGCAAGATAAGCTCCATCTTGCCCTCTTATACCGGTAATTAAAGCTTTAGTCATATTTGCTTCTTTGTATCGAAATTATTTCTTTGTCAATCTCACTTTTAATGGTCTCGATGATCTAGTTTTAAGAAAGGCCTTGTTCGTCAACAATTAAATTGAATACACTTTGAAACGAAATCACCGACAGTATGCAAAATTTGCCTAACCTTTTTTGTAAATAAATAAAGTTGCAACAGAACTTAAAGAGTAATCATTGTCATATATGTACAACACCACACTCGGATTAGTTTGTTTATTAGATCACCAGACTTCAGTTGGGAGTTGATAATCTACATAAACTGATTCGAATCCTTCAAACCCACAGGGATTGGCTGAGGCTAACGCTTATGCTATTAGATATTTCGACTCAGCTATGTTTTATAAAATTTATTTTTTTAGAATACTAATACTCTTCTTCTTCAAAGAAGAATTAAAAAACTAAAACCTAGTTCCCCAAGGCTAAATAAAGGGTACCGCTAACCAAAGTCTATAATTTGTCGATAAAACCAACTAATCGCTAAATTAGCTATGTTTTAACACACAAACTAGTAGTATCAAAGCTAGTTGATTAAACTGTGATAAATTTCTATTAAACGATTATATTTAGCTACCCTTTCCCCCCTAGCCGGAGCTCCTAATTTAATAAATTCACTTTGGGCTGCAAAAGCTAAGTCGGCTATAAAGTCGTCGGTAGTCTCTCCGCTACGATGGCTGACCACAGTAATATATTGATTTTCTCTAGCTTGATTAATCATGGTACAAGTTTCGGAAACACTGCCAATTTGGTTCAGCTTGATCAAAACCCCGTTAGCAATCTGGTTACGTAAACCAACTTCTTCAAACCTACGCGGGTTAGTCACAAAAAGATCGTCACCAATCAAATGTATTTTTTGACCTAACATCTCAGTTAAAATTTGCCAACCTAATATATCATCTTCACTAAAACCATCCTCAACAGAAATTAAAGGATATTTTTCTACAAGTTGAGCATAAAACTCAGTTAGAGTAGTTTGGTTAAATTCTTGGTTGTCTAATAAATAAGCTTTTTTTTCTGGGATAAAGAACTCGTTGGCTGCGGCATCTAAGGCTAATTGAAAATCAACCGTAGAATAATTGCTATTAGCAATTGCTTCCAACAAATAGTCCAAAGCTCGTTCGGTAGGTAATTTGACTTGTGTTTGAAAGTAGTTTTCTCCGTTCGAACCACCACTAGAATCATTTACGTCCGGAGCAAAACCACCTTCGTCCCCCAAAGCTGTACTTTTACCATGAGCTTGCAACAACTTTTTTAAAGAATGATAAATTTCAGAAGCAGCTTGTACATCTTTTAGCAAATTGCCATGATTAGGTACTATCATGAACTCCTGAATACTAATTCCGTTGTCAGCATGTTTACCTCCATTGAGAACATTGCACATTAATCTGGGAAACTTGTAAGTAGCTGGCAAAGAGCTAAAATACAATCTTCTAAGATATTGCCACAACTCTAATCCGGTCAGACTAGCAAAAGCTCGATGTGCTGCCATGGACACAGCCAAAATAGCGTTTGCACCTAATTGGCTTTTGTTTGCAGAAGTATCCAAACTTAATAAAAACTGATCTAATTCTATAGCATTAGCAAACTCCTGATTATTCAGTCGTTCAGAAATCAAACCGTTAATATTAGCAACTGCCTGATCTACACCTTTACCATGAAAAGCTTTTTGCCCGTCACGTAATTCCAATGCTTCGTAAGAACCAGTAGAGGCACCACTAGGTACACTAGATTTGGCTGTTACTTTTCTGCCATTGTGATCCAAAGTAAGTACACAGGCAACTGTTGGCAAACCACGAGAATCCAGAACCCAGTTAGCTTTTAATTGATAAACATAGGGCATAAGCAAACTTTATTCCCTGGTAAGGGAGAAGGAATTTCTAACTCTGTCAAGGTAGAATTAGGTTAGTTAGTTTGAGTAATCTACTTTACTGTTCATCCGAGACCAAAAAACTATGTAACCGAACGGCACTAAAACTAATAAAACAGAAAAAATGGTTAACAACCAAGATACACTTACTGGCAATAAATTTCTATTTAAAGTAATTAATCCTAGCATCAAACCCAGAATTGGAGCTAATATGAAGCTTATTTTTTGGACTAATCCTGATGCTCTATATTTATCAGACAACCATTTAAAGAAAACAAATAAGATTGGAGTAGTGAACAAAGATACAATCGTAGAACTGACTAAGCCAAAAATCAAAGTGGCAGCAATAGATTTGTAAAAATCACTGGTAAAAAACAAAGGTATCAAGGAAGCGATAGATGTAACGTTGGTTAAAAATACTGGTCTTAAGCGCACCCCAGAAGCAAAGGCTATAGCTTTTTTCAAATCCCAACCTTGAGCAATTTTTTGGTTAGCTAAGTCAATTAAATAAATCGCTGTATTAACCACTAAACCTACTAAAATAACTAAACCAATAATTTCTAAAAAGCCAAATTCGTTACCTACTAACCAAGCCAAAGCTGGAAAAGAGCCTAAGAAAGCCATAGGAATGGTAAATAAAATAGCTATAGGCATTAAGAAAGATCTAAAGAGAGCTACTAGCAAGAAGTAAACCAGGAAAATTGCCACTACTAAAGCTATACCCAACTCCGTAAAGGTACGAGTAAACTCAGCTGTACTGCCAGTACTAAAAATGTCTACACTACCAGGTTCTAAACCAAGTTCTTTAGTTTTTTCAAAGTCATTAGCTGCGTAATAAGCAACCAGTTTTTGGCCTATTTGAGCAGCCAAACCTCGATTATCAGCATTTTCCTGGTTTAACCTTAGTTTTAGCTCGTTAACAGTTTCTCCGTTTAATCTGGTAATCGTTTGTTTGCCAGTAAGTTCTTTAATTTCGGCTATATCTTTTAAGGTAAATTTACGCCCAATAGGAGATAAGATTTCTAGGTTAGCTAATTCTTCAGTGGTTGTTGGAGTTTGAATGTTACTATCAACTAGTAAAATGTCAGAGTCAACACCTTCAAAATTGATTTTCCCCACTTTTTCTCTACCAGTCTGAGGGTATTTTTGGGCTATTTGCTGACTGACAAAAGCTAACAAAGGGGTGTTAGGTAAATATAAACCATTTTCTAGGATTTTGCCACGATCAAAGATGATACCAATTTGCCGGTTTTCTCTATTGGTAAAACCATCGTCAACTTTAACTATTACTCTTTGATTTTCGGGGCAATCAGGCTTTATTTCTACTGTACTTGAACTAATTTGACAAACTTGCTCTAAAGCCAACTTTCCAATAGCCACTGACGCTTCCTTCAATTTTTGTAAGTCTTCACTTTTGATAGCTAAGCTGACTTGATAAGCATTACTTCCAGGACCGTTATTAATCAATTCAACTTGGATATCAAAGAAACTTTGACCAAATTTCTCTTGGACCTGTTGATTTAACACATAAGCCAATTCCTTAGAATTCAAACTACTAAACTGACCTCTGTTTTGACGCTCTTTAAGTAAAATAATGTACCTTAGTTCGCCTTGACGAGTGGTGCCATAAACAGCTTCGTTTTGGTTAATAAATTTTAGCAACTCTTGTTCTAAAACAAGTTTTTTAGCTTGAGGTAAGTTAGTTAAAAATTCTCCAGACAACTGTAAATAAGGGGCATTAGGATTGGAAGTAAACTGAACTGCTTTTAATTTACCAGAACTAAATAAATAGGCTGTAGTTATTATGGGAATAACTAATACTAAAACAATTAGACTAAACCTTAGCAAAACTGACTTCCAAGAACTCATCGAAGCGTTTACATTCAAAATAAACTCGTTAACCTTAATGACCCACTTAGAGACTGGCCACAAGTTTTTTTCTTCACTATCTGACGCTTTAGGGTTACGTTTTAATATAAACCCACCTAACCAAGCTAGAAATATAATAGCCACTAAATAAGAACCAACCAAAGCTGGTATAATGGTTAGAGGAATGTAGCTAAAAATTTTACCCAAAACTCCAGAAACAATAGCAAATGGGAAAAAGACAATGATATTAGTCAAAGTGGAGCTCAACAAACCGTCACCGATGTCTTTCATTGACTCTAAAACCGCTTCTTTAAAGTTTAAACCTAGATCTTTTTTACGCTGAACTGACTCTAAAACCACTAAAGCTGGATCAACGACTAACCCAATGACTAAAACTAAGGAAAACAAAACCAGAGTATTGAGGTTTTCACCCACCAACAAAATGTAAACTATAGCAAAAGCCAAACTTAAAGGTATTCCCACAGAAGCCAAAATAGCCGCTCTCCAAGACACGAAAATCAACATCACCACAAACACCAAAACGGCACCTTGAAGTAAACCACTAACTACTTCATCTACTTGCTTTTTGGATTGTTCGTTAATGGAATAGGCTTGGATAATATTAATTTTTTGAGTATCTATGATGTCCGTTTGTTTGAAGTTTAAATAATTGACACCACTGTACTGGTTTACCAAATCTTGAATTGTTCTGTCTAAAGCTAATAAATCCGTGCCAGCAACTGCTTTCACATTTACCAAGACGGAAGGTACAACTACCCCCATATTGGTTTGATTAAAACCATAGAAAGTTTCTAAATCATCCACAATTTCACCACGATCGTTAACAAAAAAGTAATCTACTTTTACCGTAGCTAAATCACCCAGCTTGTAAGCTTTAGGTGTAAATGCGTTGTTGCCAGCAGATTGAGTACTGGTGACTCTAGGGGTTGTAAATACTGGAAAATCACGAATTTGTTCAATTAGATCAACTTCATCAAAACTAGCTGAAATAACTTTGTTTTGCTCATTGATAGTTACATTGGCTGCTACTGGTAAAGTTTGACCAATGGAGGCTAGTTGGGCTTTGATCTGAGCTTCCTCAATACCTTCTTGACGAAGTTTGTTTTTGTCTACAACTACAACTATTTTACGGCCCAAATCTAATTGGGCTGTGACTGACTCAATTTGAGTTAAGTTTAGCAAGTCATTTTTAAACTTAGTATAAGTAGTAAATAACTGAGCTCGGTCTGGCGCGGTAATAGCAAAGATAAAGTCCGTACTAGCAATTTTAGGCGAAAAAACGTTTGGTTTGGTTACGTTTTCAGGAAATGTTAAGCTATCAATCTTTTTTTGAATGTCAGTAATGACTTGATTTACTTCGGCATCAATTTTTAGAAAAGCGGTTATCTGGGCTATAGAATTACGGCTTATAGAATTAACATTGTCTACTCCAGGAGTAGTTAACACCACACTTTCAATAGGACGTACAACTTCTTTCAAAACCACATCCGGGGTAGCTCCTGGATAGGCCGCGTTAATCACCACTACATTTACCTGAGGACTAGGAAAACCAGTAGTACGCAGGGCTAACAGACTACCCAAACTAACCAAAATTAAGAAAATCAACAACAAAATGGTAATGCGACTATTCTCAATAAAAAATTTAGCTAGATTATAAGCCAAATTGAACTTTGTGGGAACAGACATAAATAATTAATTATTCGTTTGCATTTTAAGTAATAACTTATCAATGACTTGATGCAGCAGGTGTAATTCTGCTTGCTCCAAGAAACTTTGCCACTGTTCACTCAAGTTATTCATAATAACTATAGCTGATTGAAATTTGTCTTGGCCTTTAGGAGTTAATTGCCAAAACTTTTGCTTACGATCAGGTTGGTTTTCTTGTTTTTCAATTAGGTCTAATTTCTCTAGTTGCTCTATTTGTTTGCTCACTGCCACTTCGCTAACACCCAACCAATGAGCAATTTGTTTTTGGTTTGCGGCTAATGGACATTGTAGCATGCTAAGCAACAAGAACTGGGATAAACTCAAACCAACAGATTCCTGCAACTTCTTACTAGCTAGTTTATCAGTTAAAAGCACCAAATGATGAATTTTAAAAATTACCGAGTTCTTAAAATCTAGAATAGTTTGCTCCATGCGATTTTAAATAAGTTAAAAACCTAACTATTAACTAATTTAACCATTAACTAGTTAAAAAACTCCTTGAGTTTTGTCAAGATAGAATTTTTTAGCAATACCTTAAATTGCCCGAAAAACTTAGAGCTAAAAATATTAAGACTGAATTATTCCAAACCCGAAAATCAAACCCCAACTAAATTGAGGTTAATAAAAGATTTCAAATGCTTTGATCAAGCAAACCTAAATTTAAAAAACCACTAAATGATCCCGAAAAGCAACAACATGCCAATTAACATGAGCACTACTCCCAACAATTGGTAAGCGGCTGAACTTGAGCCTCCAGTAAATTGTGCTCCCCATTCAAAAGGCACTGCCTCACTAAATTTAGTTGGCCACAATACCATAGACAACCCCAGACCTATAACCACCAAAGCCAAAACCAAATTGAGCATAGGTTTAAGATTTAAATTTTTTTAAAACAACCTGTTCAATTTCAAAGGCTAATTTATAAACCTTATCCTCACTAAACTCAGGACCCATGATTTGACAACCAATTGGTAATTTGGTAGTTTTTTGTTCAGTAGTTGAATCCGAAGAGCTTCGTACTTGAACTAGACCAGCTGGCACGTTAATAGCTGGAATTCTGGTTAAATTAGCACTTATAGTCATAATATCGGATAAGTACATAGCCAAAGGATTGTCTGATTTATATCCAATAA
>Ga0197142_1002272_pt1 | contig 16914 bp, 16 predicted proteins | sample GBS60_MetaG_FD_148614 | JGI IMG/M metagenome (GOLD analysis project Ga0197142, IMG submission 148614) | Sediment microbial communities from Great Boiling Springs, Gerlach, Nevada, United States - GBS 60_MetaG | ecosystem: Environmental > Aquatic > Thermal springs > Hot (42-90C) > Sediment...
GGTTTTATTGTACCCTGTTCTTGGGGTATACAACATAACAGAAACATGCACTCCAGGAAGATATTCATGTTTAACAGGTAGATTAAATATATAACTAGATGGAATGTTTTCGATAATAAATTTTTCATAAAGGTCTTCTTGTTCAATAGTGATAATTGCTTTAGCATTTTTAAAGGGAGATTGAATCAATAGTTTTGCGAGATCTCCAGGCTCGTAAGAAGATTTATCGAATATAAGCTTGATGGTTTTCTCTTCTTTCCAATAAGCATAAGTGGAACCACTTACATAAAAAGAATCTAAGGAAAATGCCTTATCTTGGTTTATTACAAGTACTTTATACAATCCACTTTTTTTTGGTTTAAAAACAATTCTATTTTCTTCTTTTGTGATTTTTTTATAATAAACTAATACAGGAATATAAGAACCTTCTGTATAATAATTATCCAATCCATCTTCGTCGTTTTTTACAAAATTACTATCCCACTCTTCTTTAAAAATATAAACCTCCATTACTTGACGATTTTTGGTTTCTTCTTGTGTCTTCGCATGAATATTTTTTATGAGAATTTCTAATGTTTCGTTTTCTTGTAAAAAAGTTTTATTCATCTCTATTTTGGGTAGTTCCCAAGAAGGATAAGCTTTAAAATGAATATTTTTTGTAATATAACGTTCTGCCATATCGTAAATTTTTGCTTCTATGTTAAGGGACTTAACATCTTTTATCTCTAATTTATACCACTGCAATTGTGTGAAATTTTTGTCTTTCGGAAGTTCTTTAACATAACTATAAAATTTACTCTTTAATGGAACATTCTGAAAATTTATTTTATACTTTCCCTCTTTGTTAAGCTTTCCTATATCTTTTTTTAATAAATGATCCTCGCTAAAAATTGATACTTCTATTCTGGAATTTATCAAAGGGGCACCGAATAAATATCTTCCTTCGATGGTAATAGGGGGGATGTTATTATATAGCTGATCTCCTAGTTGGGGAGTAATTACTGTGAATGTTAAAGGTCGAAATTCAACTACTTGAAAACTACTAAAAATAGTCTCCTTTAAATAATCATTTTGATTAAAGAAAGATATAGGTTCAATAGTAATATAATATATTCCCGTTGGTGCATCATCTTGTATTTGAAATTCATCGTAGATTGAACTACTTTCATCAATTGTGAATTGTTTGTTAAAAATATTTTCTCCGCGAGAGTCCCTAATATATACTTTAAATCTTGCACTATTTTTTGTAAATGAATTTAATTTTCCATCTTTTAAATAGTTTAATATTGCCTTAAAATATACTTTTTCGCCTGGTTTATAAATTTTTCTGTCGAAATAAACAACACCCCTTAATAAAGGCTTTTTTACATTATAATCTATGTATCCATAATTTACATGATTTCGTGATGTCAGCAATACTTTATCGATATTGTTTATTGCAACAAAGTTTAATTCTTCTTCTGGATAATTTTGAATTTCGCAGAAACCATCTTTATCAGTATTACATTTATCCAAAAAACGACCTTTAGAGTTATATATCATTACAATGCCATCTGAAATAAATTGATTTTTCGATAAACTCTGCAAAAAAAACCAAAGCCTATATGGGCTTCGTTTTACAGTTAATCCCAAATCAGTAAATTGTATCAAATGTGAATATTCTTCTCTTCGATATTTAAATAGAAGTTCATAGAAGTTTTTGTATATTTTATCATCATACATTGGATTTATTGAAGCATATATCCATCCATAGTTGCACCTACCATCTGATTTTAAATAATCTTTATAATCAATAAACATAAATCCAGTATCATCAATATTTTTAGAAAGTTGTATATTTTTAGATTTTTTTAATAATTTATTGTAAGAATATTGTATGATATGATTTACGTTTACTTCTGCTACATCTAAACGAATTTCTTTTACGTTAGAAAAAAATATGGGTTGTTTTGGATTACCACATGCTTCGGAAAAATATTCACCTTCTTTAACCTTCAAATAAGGTCGTCTTTCTTTCAATTCAAATCGATTAGAAATGGTATTATTGAATACCGTACCATATTTATCTTTAAGCCCTTGCTTAACTACAACTGCATAAGCGTTTGAAGGTTTTACATCCCAATTGTGTAGTGAAATAAACTGAATATTGTTTAAATTCTCTAGATTACCTTTAAAAGGAACTGCCTTACCTGTTTTAGCATCTAGTACCAAAATATATTGCAGGTTTTTTGCTAGATCAATTTCATTGCTAAATTGAATCCCAATCTGATAACTTTGTTCAAAATATTGAGCATTATTAATAAAAGAAATATCAACAGGGCCTTTTGTTTTGTAATTTAAAACAATCTCTTTACCAATAGAAATATTTGTACCTTTTACACGTAAGTCTTTTGATAATTCTATTTTTATATTTGCATCCACTTGTAAATTTTTAAGATCGAATTGAAGGGAATTTTCCAGACTTTGAACTTGATAATTCGTAATCAATTGGTCATTTTGAAAAACTTTTACTAAATTTTTATTTAACTCAATGGGATAGTTGAAATCTACAATGATTGTTGTATTATAACTTAATGGCAACGATGTATCTGGATAGATATAATTAACTCTTACTGGTTCAACAGAAAATTTAAATACTTTATTTTGTTTTAAATTTTTATTATAAATGGATTTTACATTTTTATTTATAGTTACATTATATTCTACTCCCGGTATTAAACCTCCCGTGATTTTGAATCCAACTGTATTGGTACCATACCAATGGATTTTTCCATCTAATTTAGGATATATGTTAAAAGGAACAAAATCTTTATATTTTTGTAAAATATCTTTTGTAGTGAGTGGTATAAGTGGTTGGTTAAAGATAATGATGATTTCGACAGAAGATTTCAAAAAATTGAAAGAGTTAATTTGTCCTTGAGGAGAAAAGTATACTATATCCAAATCCTGATTTTGAGGAAGTAATGGTTCTTCTTTAAAGGTATCTGAATAAATTCTGAAAGTAAACAAAAAATTTAATAAAAATATATAAAATAATTTTTTCATATAATACATTTTTTATAGAATAATTAAAATTGTCAAATTAATTTAATTTTTTTAATCAATTTAATTAATTTTTTTTTGCTTATAAGGCTTTTAAAAAATTACCAAAAGCAGTTATCTTTATGGACGAGTATAATATTAACTAATGTTTTGTATGCCTGTAGATATTGGAAAAGTTAATTTAGCAGAATGTTGTAACATTGTTATAACTTCCTTTGCACCAAATGACCTATCTTTAGCGAAAATAAAGGTTTCATAGCTTGATTAAATATTTTTTCAATACAACTATTTTATCTGTTATGTTAAGTTTCTTGTTTGCAAATCATTAATTTCTTGATCTTAATTATCAAGAGTTTAATAATTACCTCACGTTTGACTATTATTCGAAACCTTGTATAGAAAATTTCCATTAATATTGTTTATACCAGAGTAAAAATCACTGTCTTATATCAAACTCGACTAATATTATGTTCTTTGAACATAGCTTGCGTAAACATATCCAACTGTTTTATTAATTTTTAGAATATTGATAGCATGAAGATAAATTAGATCAGTATTATTTCTATAGCAGTTGTTTGGGTTAACAATAAAAAAAAGTTATTTATTATCTTTAAAAGATTAAACGATGCCTTCTATTGAAATTGGCATTAAGGCGATGAATAGGAATATAAAGATATCTTAGATACGATTGAAGAATGATTTTCAAAATTTATAATTCTTATTAGAACAATACCAAAATCAAGCCGCAGGATACGAAAATTCACTATAAACCTCCAAATTCCCGTGATGCATTCTGTTGCTCGAAGCATAACTATGCCCAATCTGGATTTGGGCAAAATCTTCTCGGTCTTCGGCATTCAAATGTGGTCGTTTCAATAGTCCAAGAACTGGAACCTCTTCTTCTTGCATTTCCCAATCCAGCATAATACGAAGAATAAAACTCATCGAATAACCCAAGAACATTCTTAAATCACAGAGCTTTCCCCAATAGGTTGGTTGAACTCGAATGGTTTTTATCACATATTGTTTGGTTTTGGGCTGATAGGTTGCAGTTAAAGACCTTTTTGTTTGAGAGACGCTGATATGATATAGATAAACTAAGTATTTTTTTAAAAGATAATCGATGGTTAAAGAGAGATTTCCTTGAAATTTTGTTTTTGTAAGATGAATTAGGTATTGATAATGATCATGCGTTAAATTGACCGAAGTTTTATTTGTTTTGCGTGTAATATAGTTATGGGACCTCATACTTATACTATATACTTTTTGAGAAATTTCTTAGAAAAAATTTTTAAAGATTTTAATAATAAATTTCCACAATGTTTATATAAAATATGAGTTACTTTTTTATTGAGACCTATAGATTTTACAAAGCCCAAAAATTATCCATCTATTTTTTATTGTTTATAAAAAATAAACAATGATGATTTATATAAATATTTATTATTCTTCTGTATTTTCTAAATCGTCCAGCGGTAATTCTTTTAAATCCTTTAATGGTGGAAGATCTGCCAAAGAACTTAAATTAAACTTTATCAAAAACTCTTTGGTTGTAACATAAAGTGTTGGTCTTCCAGGTACTTGTTTATATCCTTGTGGTTTGATCAAATTCTTTTGTAATAATGTAGATACCATGGCTCTGCTATTAACCCCCCGTATTTCTTCTATCTCTGGTAAGGTTATAGGTTGTCTATAACAAATAATTGCCAAGGTTTCTAATACTGAACGAGAAAGTTTATCATTATTTTTTGGTTTAAAGATTTTTTTTAACTCATCTGCATATTTTTCTGATGTGATGAACCTATATCCACCAGCAATTTCCTTAAGAATAATTCCACTATTTCTTTCAAGATATTCATCCATCAAAGAATCTAGAAGTATTCGGGTATTGGTTTTGTCTAATTGGATTTGTCTTGCTAAAACTGAAACAGACAGCGGCTCATTTGCTAAAAACAAAATTGCTTCTAAAAGACCACGATAATAATCCATTTCTTCTGGATCTAAATCTCTATATTCGGGAACATTTATATCCTCTATGTTTTGAACTTTTATTTTTATTTCGCCTAAATCTTCATTTTTTTCGAAATTATTATCAAAATCATTACTACTCATATGTTTAGTTTTTTCTATGTCCATATAGAATCAATATTATTATCGAACAGTTATAGATTTTTTAAAAATATAAATTGGTCCAAAAATCTCTTTTTGTTCTATAATAATTTCTTTTATTCGAGCTAATTCTAAAATTGCTAAGAAAACTACAATGAATTCCAACAAAGAGATATTATAGGGATCTTCGAATAGCTCATGAAAGGCAAATCCAGTGGTATCTTCTAATATTTTGCGAATATCTTCTATCTTTTGTTCGACAGTTAAATTTTCTAAATTGATTTCTAAGTGTTTTTCTTTTTGGGTTTGGCTAATTTCTTTTCTTTTAAGAAAATTAATGTAGGCTTGAATTAAATCATTAATATTATAACTTTCTTCTATTTCGATTAATGTTTGTTCATTTTGGCGCGAAAACACACCTTCGGATAGTTCTTCGATTTCTTTAAGTACTTCTGCCGCTTGTTGAAATTTTCTGTATTCCAATAACTGTTGGACGATTTCGGGCGGGAGTTTTTCTTGCTCTTCGTCTTCAAAGCCGGGATCTGGCAACAATGCTTTACTTTTGTAATAGAGTAATTTGGATGCCATTAATGCAAAACTAGAAGCAAGCTCAATTTTTAACTCTTGTGCTCTTTTGATAAAATTCAAAAAATCTTCTGTTATACGATGAATAGAAACTTCAAATATATCTACTTGGTAAGATTCTATCAACTGCCATAAAACATATAAGGGACCTTCCATTTCGCCATTTGGTCCCTTCCATTTAATAATAAATTCTTCTTCTAATAGATTATCATTCGACGTATAATTTGTTCCCACGGACAATTAATAATTAAATTTATGATAATGCTTTCTCTGTTGCTTGAATTAATCTCTCTGGTGGAAATGGTTTTACTACGAAATCTTTTACACCCATTTTAATTGCACGAGCTAGTAAATCTTCTTGTCCTAGTGCTGTAACCATAATAATACGAGCATTAGGGTCTTTTTTTAATATTTCTGCCGCTGCTTCCAAACCATCTTTTTCTCGCATTGTAATATCCATCGTTACCAAATCTGGTTTTAATTTTTCGTACATTTCAATCGCTTGATTTCCGTTTTCTGCCTCACCTACAATTACATGTCCGCGGGATGTCAATGCATCTTTAACTAAAGTTCTCATGAATTTTGCATCATCAACTACTAATATCCTTGCCATATCGACTCCAATCTATTTATTTTTATCGGTTCTTAATATAATAAAAAAAAGTTTTACTCATATTTGCAACTAAAATTCATACATTTTTATTAAATAATCAGCTATTTTGTAATCTGGTAATACTACATCTACAACATTTTCCTCTATGGCACGTTTATTCATACCAAAAATTGTACTTGTTTCTTCGTCTTGAGCAATTACAAATCCACCATGCTTTTTTAATAGTTTCAAAGAATCAACACCATCCCTACCCATCCCTGTTAGAATTATTGCAATTACTCTACCTTTGATTATATTTACTAAGTTTTCTAATGTTTTATCAATAGATGGTCTTACAGCATGAACTTTTGGACTATCATCTAAAAGAATCTTAAAAGTTTTATCTTGTAAACGTTCGAATAAAAGATGCTTATTTCCCTTAGCAACGACTATACTGCCAGGCTTTAGGATTTCTTCTTGTTCTGCTTCGAATACTCTTAATTTTGCGATTTGGTTTATACGACTAGCCAATGTAAAAGTAAAAAATTCTGGCATATGTTGAACAATTGCTATTGGTAGAGGAAAATCTTTTGGTATATCTTTTAAAATATTTACTAAAGTTCTGGGTCCACCAGTAGAACTACCGAACAATACAATCTCGAATTCACTTAGCTTTCTAGATGTTTGATTAATAGAAAAAGAGGATATATATTCCGATTTTTTAGACTCATCTTTTTTTCGTAAAATAAAATCTTTGTAAACATTTCGAATCTTTTGATACAAATCTTCTTGAATATCATCGAAAGAATATTTATTACCAGTTGGTTTTGGTATAAAATCGATAGCCCCTAATTCCAATGCTTTTAATGTGATTTCTGAACCCTCTTTGGTTAAAGAAGACAGCATTATAGTAGGAGTAGTATCGTGAATATTTTTTTTCTCTTCGAGAAACTTAAGTCCATTCATAATGGGCATTTCTACATCTAGAATAATTAAATCATAAGAGCTATTTTGTAGCATCTCTAAAGCAGACATCCCATTTCTTGCTGTATCTATTTGTGTAACAAAATCCAATTTTTTTAAAAGATCTCCAATGATAGCTCTGGAAAGCGGAGAATCATCCACTATTAGCAACTTCATAAAATTTATTTTAATCTTTCGATTAATTGGATTAAGTTTGGTTTAGATGGAAGTAAAAGCAATTTTCCTAATAATTCTGTTTCATCTCTTAGAAAATCAGCACTGATATAAATTATTTTTTCATCCGAATGGGGATGTTTCTTATTTTCTATTAATCGAATTAATTCATTTTTGTTAACTATATAAAACTCTGGGACACTTGGTTTAATAGCCATACCAGACTTATTTGCAATTTCGTTTAGAAGACTTGAACCAACAATATTCGTTAATTCATTTAATACAGATTTAATATCTTCCATATCGATTTTGTCTTTACTTCTTTGTTCAATGGGTATCCCCATTAATTCCGATGCAGTGTTTATCCCCATTTCTTCATCAAAAAATAACGTTAAAAGTGATTCAAATTCTCCAGTCGTTTCTAAAAAAACGTTATAATATGTTACATCTTTAATAATATCCTTGATATCACGATATTCAATGGTTTTAAATTCTGGAACAGAAATATCAATAGTAACCCCAAGTAGTTGAGAAAGTACCAATCCCGCGTTTACCATACCAGAATTAACAATGGAATACAATTTTTCGTAATCTTTTTCTGATAAAATGCTTTTAATATCCGTACTTTTACCAACAAATGCAGGAATTTCTATATTTTCTTTTGCAATAACATGATTATTAACTTCGTCTTCGTATACTTTTAAACCGATTTCTTTTCGTCTTTCTTTATCCTTTTCGAATTCTATTAATACATCTTTATTAACTTCAATCGAGGTTGTTGTAGTCGTTGTATAAGAAGGAATAATTTCAATTACTGGTTCTATTTGAAGTTGTTGAATTGTTGGAATTTCTTTTTTGGTTTCTACAATAGTTTTTTCTAAAGGCGTATCTGAAATTTTTTTGCTTAATGTAACCTTTTTCTTTGTATGTTTCGCAATTCTTGTTAATTCTACAACTTTTTTGTTATAATTTTGTATAGCTTTTCTTACTTCTTCGTTTGTTTTTGTTAGAGATATTTGTTCTTCGTAATTTTTAGTTGCAATTTCAATTAATCCATTTACGTCTAAAACCATTACAATACTTCCATCTCCTAAAAGACAAGCACCTATTAAACCAGGTATATTTTTATAGTTTTGATCAAGAGATTTTATTACTATTTCTTTTTTACCAATCATCTCTTCTACGATGAATCCAATTTTTTTGTTTGCAACACTTGTAATTACAACAGGAAATTCGTTTTTAATATTATCATCATTAGATTCTTCATCAGAAATATGAATATCATTTAGCTTCGATGGTAATCCCATCAATACAGACAATTCGTAGATTGGAACAATTTCTTTTCGTAGATTTATGATATTTTTTCCTTGTAATTTCGTAATTTGTGAAGGTAAGATTCGTATTGTTTCTACTACATCAGATAAAGGAAATGCATATTCTTCGTTTTCTATTTTTACATGGATTGTAGAAATAATCGCTAATGTTAATGGGAACATCAAAACGAAAGTTGTTCCCTTATCCGGTTCAGTTTGAATTTTTATAGAACCTTTAAATTCGTTGATCACTTCTTTTACTACATTCATTCCAACACCACGACCACTTACATTACTTACTTGTGTAGCAGTAGAAAATCCCGGGTAAAAAATAAATTCGTATATTTCTTGTTCTGTTAAGTTTTCTTGTTCTTTTACAAACCCCAAAGAAAGAGCTTTTTTATAAATTTTTTCTTTATCTAATCCACGGCCATCATCTTGAACTTCGATAAAAATATGATTTCCACTTTGGTAAGATCTTAAAATCAATGTACCGACTTCTGGTTTTCCTTTTTTTAACCTTTCTTCTGGAGGTTCTATACCATGGTCGATAGCATTACGTATCAAATGCATTAACGGATCGTTCAATGAGTCGATGATGTTTTTATCAAGCTCTGTATCTTCTCCGTAAATTTTTAATTCTACTTTTTTTCCTAAGCTTAAAGATAAATCACGAACTGGTCTAAAAAAACGCTGAAAGACAATGCCAATGGGCATCATCCGCATCTTCATTACACCAGATTGTAGTTCTCTTGCTATTCGTATCGCTTGATCAATCTTGGAACGCAAATCTGATATAATTTGACTTTCTCCATATTCTTCTAAGAGATCTTCATAAATTTTTTGTAACCCAGAGTTGGTAATTACTAATTCACCGACATTATTGATGATATAATCAATTTTTCGCGAATCGACTTTTATGTTTCTCGATTTGATAATATTTTCTGATAAATCTTGAAATTCTTTTTCTTGTTTCTTTTGAACTGTAACAGTTTGTTGGGTTAGAGCTTTTTCGGGAATTTTAGATGCTGCATCAACAACAAGTGATTTTTTTAACTCAACTTCTTTTACAGAAATTTCTTCTACAAGATCAATCTGACATAATCGAACGATTTGTTCTTTCGAAATATTGCCATAAACAACAAAATTTAATCTATCGATGTTTGAGTTTTTTTCTAATTGATCTATTGTTGGATCTAGTTTAAACACTGAAGCAATTCTTGCCAATCTATTATAGATAAGTAAAAGCCGAAGATTTTTCATCGATGCATCGGGATCAATAAATACATGACCAACATATACATGATCTTGTGGAGCAATCAATTTTAACAATTGTTGTGATTCTTCTTCGGATAATTCTAATTCGAATTGAGGTATTTTTTGTTTAGGAATATCTTCGATGTAAGGAATTTCTTCTTTTTTTATAACATCTTCTACTTTTTTCGGTTCGATTTCTGGTGGTCTTGATTTTAATTCATATTCTACGAATTGATCAATTTGATGAACTAACTCATTCAAAGATTCTTTATCTTCCTCTTTATTATCTTGAACATTAGCAACTGCCTTTTTTATTGCATCCAAACAACTAAAAAGTAAGTTCATCAGTTCTGTATTTACTTGTATTTTTTTATCTTTAATTAATTGAAATAAATCCTCCATTCTATGGGCTAAACGGGAAAGATACTCTAATCCAACGAAACCTGCTGATGATTTTAACGTATGGGCTACACGAAAAATTTCGTTAATAATTTCTGGATTTTCTTTATCTTGTTCTAATTCTAATAAACTACGATTTAAGTCATCAATATGTTCCGAAACTTCGTCCAAAAATAGTTCTAAATATTTTTCATCTATCATATACTTCCATTTCCGTATAATTTAACTCTTTTAAATTATCTTTAGATTTATATTGTTCTACCAACAATGGTAAATTAAAGATCAAAAATAATTTATCTTTGCTTCTTCCTATGCCTTGAATATAATTTTCTGAAAAGTTTTTTATCTCTCCACCTTCTATTTGATCTTCGCGTAAGGTCACTACTTCTAAAACCCTTTCTACTAATAATCCTAAATTTTTATTATAAATATTGCATACTACAATCCTAGTAAAATTAGTTAAATCTGTATATTCATTCTTTAAAATTTTTTTTATATCTAATACAGGAACGATATTACCTCGTAAATTAATCACACCTAATACAAAGTTCTCTGCATTTGGTAGCCGCGTTGCTGGAACTGGTTTTAAAATTTCTGTGATCTTTAAAATATCTATTCCGTAAATATTATTGGCACTTTCGAAAACCAAAAACTGTATTTCTTTTGCTTGATTTTCTTGGAATTCTGAATCTAATTGTATTTGGTTTGTTTCTTTCATAATGTAATATTTAATTAATTTTTATAATTTTATTTGTAAACAATATTATTTTCGGTAATTATAATATCTAAAATTAAATCATGATTTTCTTGTATAAAAACTAAATTTGTTAATTTTTCTGGAAGTAAACTAATTTTTATCGATTCTAAGGATTTTTTATTTTCGTTAAAATAACGATCGTAATATCCTGCTCCTCTGCCTAATCGAGCAAAATGTTGATTCGCACCAAGCGAAGGAATGATTACTAAATCATCTTTCTTTGGTATTTCTTCTATGTTGGAAATCGGTTCTAAAATGTTTAAAGAATTTCTTTTTGTTTCTAAATAAGATTCATTTAATTTGATTGCAGAAAATTTCATTTTATTGGTAGGGGGATCAATTACAGGTATGTAAATATTACTAAAATAGTTATCCAATAATTGCCATATGGGTGGTTCATAGATGATAGGATAAAATGCAAACACACGTTGTTTTTTATTTTTTTTTAGAAAATTCTCAAATTGCTGAAATAAATTATCGATGTTATGCGAATTACTTAAAAATTCTAACCAATATGCTTTTGCAAATTTTCTCATCAAAAATTTAGCATTAAAAGACATATAAAATCATTTTTTTCGCTCCTATCAATCGATACAAATAAAAAATGATTGCCTAAATTGCTTTTAATTTCTATTATATATATATGAAAACTATAAAATTAGAATTTCCCTTATCATTAGAAAAAAATCGTATTAGATTAGGTGCGTTGTTGGTATTTGTAGTAAGTTTGATTAGTATATTATCATTTCCGCACAATAAAATAATCTTTCTATTATTGATTAGTTTATTATGGTTGGATTTTCTTATATCTGTAATTATTGGTCCTAAATTCTCTATTTTTAGACCTCTGATAGAAACATTTCATCAAAAATGGATAAAGAAAGAAGAATGGATTTCTTCTAAACCCAAAAGATTTGCTAAATTCTGTGGATTAAGTCTACTTACAACTTCTCTTTTGGTGTTTCCCTTTAATGCTAATGCCTCGGTATTTTTGATTGGTTTATTATCGTTATTTAGTTTTTTAGAAGCTACATTTGATTTCTGTGTTGCTTGCAAGATGTATGGAATCTTCCAAAAATTCGGTATAATAGAAAAAGATCATTGCGAAAATTGTTGAAATTCATCAACAAAAAAAAACTATGACATTTTAAAATGGAAAGTGTAAAAATATCTCCTACATACGATGGAAGACAAGATCATATAAGAAATTTAAAAACACCAGAAATAGAAGTCTTTAAAAATATTTATCAAGATAAAGATTATGTGATAAAGTTAGTTTTTCCCGAATTTACGGCAATATGCCCCAAGACGGGGCTTCCCGATTTTGGAACAATTTATATAAAATATTGTCCTGATGAATATTGTTTAGAACTCAAAAGCTTAAAAGAATACTTTTTCTTTTATAGGAATGTGGGAATCTTTCACGAAAACGTGACGAATAAAATTCTCGAAGATATTGTAAAAGCTTGTAATCCTCGATGGGTTAAAATCAAAATTGTTTATAATGTACGTGGAGGAATAGAAACCACCGTTTTTGCGAAATACGAAAGAACTAATGTATTGAACCAATAAATCCTTTTTTATAATCCATATAACGAAAATTTATATTGTTGTATAAACTTTTGATTACGCGATTTTTCTTGGGTTTTTCCAAAAATAAAAATTTCTCTGGTATTTCTATATTAAAATGATTTTTTATAAATTTTAACACATCCAAAATAGGATCGTTTTGGGGATATACTGCGTTGATTAAATTATTTCTTTTGTATCCAGGGAAAACCGATATTTCTACTCCTCTTTCTAAAAGGATTTGCCCAAAAAATAATAGAATCTGACATAAATCATAAACATGAATTCGATAAACAACTTTATTTTCTTGTGGTAGATGATTGTATTCTCGATTCTTCAAGGACAAAATTAAATTTCTTCCTGGTCCGTAGATTCCTCCCGAACGAAGGATTAATGCATAAGGAAAAACAGAAATAATCTTTTCTTCTAAATCCCAACGTTTTCTCCCTCTTTCCGAAATCGAATTTAATTCGATAGGGGTCTTTTCGTCGAATTCCTTATCCACTTCTGGATAAATGGATGTTGAACTTATATGAATATAAACATAAGGTTTTTTATTATATAAATCTAATAAAATTTCTTTATAAATAGGATTGATAATTTGATGATTTTCGTAAACAGGTGGTATAGTATCTAACACGATATCAGGGAAAAATGGTTCGTTAAAGTTAAAATTTGTTCGATTTTTATCTCTTGATAAAATTTTGTAATCGTGCTCAAAATTTTGGTACAAATATTGAGAAGTAAAACCAAATCCACTAAGTAATATTTTTAGTTTTGACATACAATTAAAATGAAAATTTTTTACAAAAAGACAATCAATAAATTTATGCAAATAAAAGAAATATCGGACATACTATTAGATAAGCTAAAACACGACTTTTTTTTAGACATTAACCCCAAAAAGAATCTCTATCCAGTTGTAGTGCTTGATAAGGAATTTTTAATTTTAGGAGATAAAAATGCTACATTCGCTTTAACAATAGAAAAAAAGGATTTAGAAACTAATTTATTTTGGGATTTTATTAATTATTTTTATAAAATGAATATTATTAAAATAGCAAAATGGTGGAATAAAAATCGCTTATTCGAAAACTTAGAAAACCTTTTTTTAGTATTCGGTTGGTCTTATAATTACAAAACAAAATCAGAATGGGAAGAATGGTGTCAATTCAAAAAAAATTCAGAAATTTTAATAGAACTTTACGATTTTCCTGTACAAACTTTACGATTATGGGATAGACTACCAGAAAGAATTCAATCTATTTGGTTGGAAATTTTAAATATTTTTCGAATCAAAAAAAACTATTTAAAAGAAATCATCCAAGATTTATACGATCTTAATACAGAAGAACAAGAATCTTTGTCTTTAAAGGCATTAGAATTAGCCAAAAAATACCAAACTCAAAAGATGAATCTTTTTCCTCAAGACGAAATAAGAGAGTTGATTAAATCTGTAAGATACAAACTTAGCTACGAAAGAAAAAAAGAATCTTATAAATTAAAAAAGAAAATTGAACATTCCTTTACTTTAAAAAATTTAGACATCAACTTACCAGAAGATTTAGAATCCGAACCCATCGAATTAAAGATTTATCTCAAAAACAAAAGCGATTTACAATTGTTTTTAGAAAAAATACAAGATCCCAAAGCTAAAGAATTAATGTTAGAACTTTTAGATTATGTATTCGAAAAATAAAATATATTTTATTTATATATATTTTTTTTTAATTTCTTTTATCTATTCTACTCCATCATTAGAATTAAGAAAACCCATTACAATTGACCAAGAATCTATTCTAAAAACAGGAGATTTTTATTATTCAAAACAACATTATCAAAATTCATTATTATTTTATCTTTATCTAAACCATGAATCGAAGGATTTAAAAATCAAAACACAACTAAAACCAAGAATTTTATTGAATTACTTACGTCTAAAAGAAGAGCACCAAAAAACAGAAGAAGATCTAGTTAGAGAATTTCTTTTTATCAATTATGACGAAAATAATTTTACTGAACTATATGTTGATCTCTATTCTTCTTTTCGCTGGGGTTTTAATAGCATTTCTTTTGCAAAGATCAATAGAATTATCAATAACCCTACGTTTTCGCAAGATCAAAAAGATTACGCTAAGTTAGTGTTTGGCTCCATCTATTTCGAAGAAAACTTAGATAATGTAGAACAATACTATCATAAATTATACGAAGAGACAAAAAGCGAAGAAGTAAAGTCGATTACAAAAGACATCCTAGACAAAACAGCTCATTACAAGAAACATTTTAGCGAAAAAAATCCTTGGATTGCTGGTATCATGTCGAGTATTTTACCAGGAAGTGGATATTTCTACACAAAACACTATACGGATGGTTTATTTTCTTTGTTTTGGAATAGTGTATTTCTTGGTGGTGGCATTTATATGTTTAACTTAGAAAAAACACAACATAGACAACATTTTATTTCGTATGGTTTTTTAATCGTTGGATTATCGGTTTATATTAGCAATATACTTGGTTCTTACAGCAGTGCAATTCGATACAACAATTATAAACTTCGTATTTTTTATCAAGAGTTACGAAGGATTTATTTTAACACAGATTTTATCGAAAGAACGTCAGGGATAAGGTTTGAATTTATATATTAATATTTTTATTTGTATAGTATAAAATTTAAAATAAAATATTTTTTAATTTATCTCAAAAAAAAGATTTTCTTTCTTTTTAATGAATCTAATTTTATCTTTTATGAATCATTCAATTTTAGATCAAATTGATTTACAAGAAGAACAATATATCCGAACAAAAATCTGTTCCATGTGTAGAAATTTTTATCGATTAGGTTGGGTCTCTGGTACTGGTGGTGGAATTTCTATTCGTAGAAATCAGGTTGTATTTATGGCTCCCAGTGGAGTACAAAAAGAGAAGATTCGACCGAAAGATATTTTTATTCTAGATTTAGAAGGAAATATTTTAAAATATCCAGAAAACCAAGCATTAAAGTTAACCGAATGTGCTCCTTTATTTTTTTCTGCCTATGAACTTCGCGATGCAGGTGCTGTAATACACTCCCATAGTAGTAATGTCGTTCTTTTAACTTTTTTAACAAATAAAAAACATCCGAAATTTGATTTTATTTATGAATATCATTTTACGCGTTTAGAAATGTTAAAAGGCATTCAAGGACATGGCTATTTAGATACTTTTGTTCTTCCTATTATCGAAAATACCCCCAAGGAATGTGATTTAACCGAATCCCTAAGAATTGCTATACAAGAATATCCTAAAAGTCCTGCTGTCGCTGTAAAAGACCACGGCATTTATGTATGGGGAAAAAACGAAGATCACGCAAAAACCCAAGCAGAATGTATTGACTATATTTGCGAAATCGAAATCAAAAAACGCATGATGGGTATAAGGTATTAATTTTTAAATTAAAATCATTGTTAGTGGTTTTATGGTTCAACTCCCCGATGGAATTACAAAATAAGGAGGTATTTATGAAAGCAAAAATCCAGTATTTATTTTATTTATTGTATTAGGATTATTTTTTACAACATTTGTAAAAATTTATTATCATATAGAAAATGTTTTATCTAAATCTACAAAAATTTACTATTGATTTAAAAATTTCTCAATTAGAAAAACTTTATGCATCAACTGCAAGCGATAAATGGGACCCTATCAGAGAAATAACAACGTTTATGCAAGAAATATCTCTCACAATAGATGATTTTCTTGATACATTACAACAAGCAGGTATTTTCAATCATACAGGAACATTTACTCATAATGATGTTTCAAATACAAATTAGTTATGAATAATCCACAATCTTTATAACTATGGATAATTTAACACAAATGCTAATCCTTACGCATACGATTCTACAAAATATTTTGCTGGTTATGGTGCTTCTCTACCCTCGGCAGACTACCCATCAACAGCAGAAATGGATGCTTTATTATCACAACCTCCTTTGGTTTTAGATGTCAATGCTATTACCATTAATTTTAAAGGCACTGATATTGCACCATAAAAGAAGTACGTTTTTAGCGTACTTCTTTTTAATATTCATTATAAATATTAATATTATATTTTAAGTGAAAATCTAAGTATTCTTTTACTAAAAAGGGATTGCCAGCAACCAATCCAAGGG
>Ga0197142_1002273_pt1 | contig 16913 bp, 14 predicted proteins | sample GBS60_MetaG_FD_148614 | JGI IMG/M metagenome (GOLD analysis project Ga0197142, IMG submission 148614) | Sediment microbial communities from Great Boiling Springs, Gerlach, Nevada, United States - GBS 60_MetaG | ecosystem: Environmental > Aquatic > Thermal springs > Hot (42-90C) > Sediment...
ATCCAGAAAAGCGCAGATGCCGCCCTGTTTTTGCGCTTCGGCGATGCTGTGCAGGCAGAGGGTGGTTTTGCCCGAGGCTTCGGGGCCGAAGATTTCGATGACGCGGCCGCGGGGCAATCCACCCACGCCCAGGGCCAGGTCCAGCGCCAGCGACCCCGTGGGGATCGCTTCGACCTGCATGAAAGCGGCCTCGCCCAGCCGCATGATCGTCCCCTCACCGAAGCGCTTGGTGAGGGAGGCGAGGGTGGATTCCAGGGCTTTTACGCGTCCTTCGTTGGCCATGAGACTTCCTGCCGAAAAGGGTTTTTCTTAAAACGTGAAAACAAGTATAGCGCAAGCTATGCAGGCAGGGCAAAACGCCAAGGACGAAAGCCGCTGCAAGCAGGGTGGCCGTCAGAACAGGGTGTAGATGAAAGGCCCTACGGCCGAGGTTTGTCCCAGAAGGGCGATGAGAATGACCGCCACCAGGATGACCATCATCGGGATCATCCAGTACAACTTCTGAGTCCACAGAAAGACGAACAGTTCGCCGATGATACCGAGACGTCGTGTGAAACGCATAGAGACTCCGAACTTATTTGGGTTTGCGGACGAGAAACGAACCCAGCACGAGCAGGTCGAGCCCGCTGTTGCTGAAGGTTTTGAAGGCATCGGCGGGGGTGTTGACCATGGGTTCCCCGCGCAGGTTGAAGCTGGTGTTGAGCACCACCGGCACCCCTGTAGCCTGACCGAAGGTGGCTACGATGTCGTAGTAGCGCGGGTTATAGGCCCGGCGAATGGTCTGCAGACGCCCGGTGCCGCCGATATGGGTGGTAGCCGGGATAACGCTCTGTTTGTCCTCGTGCACGGGGGCCACGGTGAGCATAAAACGGGGCAGGAATTCCTGCTCCGGACACCCGATGACGAAGTAGTCCTGCGCAGCCTCTTCCAGGACGACCGGTGCAAAAGGTCGGAACGGCTCGCGGAACTTGATTTTGGTGTTGACGATTTCCTTCATCTCCGGCCGCCGCGGATCGGCCAGGATGGAGCGGTTGCCCAGGGCGCGCGGTCCCCATTCCGAGCGGCCCTGATAGAGGCCGACAACCTCCCCGCGCAGGAGGGCTTCGACCACGGCCGTGACGATGCCCTGGTCATCGGCCGCCTCGAAGGGGATGCCTCGATCGGTCAGGAAACGATGGATGGCGGCATCGTCGAACCCTTCGCCCCAGTAGGCATGTTCCATGACAAAACGCCGCGGTTGCCCCAGCAACACATGGTAGGCATAGAGCGCCGCCCCCAGGGCGCCGCCGCTATCGCCCGCCGCCGGCTGGATATAGACATGCTCGAACGGACCCTCGCGCTGGATGCGACCGTTTCCCACCGAATTGAGCGCTACGCCGCCCGCCATGCACAGGTTCTTGCTGCCGGTCAGCTCGTAAGCATGCCGCGCCAGCTTTAGCATCACCTCTTCGGTTACATGCTGGATGCTGGCCGCAATGTCGGCGTAGTGCTGATTGATGCGGGCTTTTTCCTCGTTCCAGGCGGGATGGTCGCGACGGGGATGGGTGGTGTAGGTGTAGAATTCGGATTCGGCCACGCGCGGGGGCCCGAACAGCTTGATAAAACGATCGCTAAAGGTGCGCAGAGGCGAATGTTGGAACGCAAAGTAGTCGAGATCGAGCCAGAAGGAGCCATCGTCATAGACCCGGATCAGCTTTTCGACCCGGTCCACGTAGCGCGGTTCGCCGTAGGGCGCCATGCCCATCACCTTGTATTCGCCGTTGTTGACGCGAAAGCCCAGATAGGCCGTGAAGGCCGAATACAACAGGCCCAGAGAGTGGGGAAAGCGCACCTCTTGCAGCAGGTCAATGCGGTTTTCGCCCCGGCCGTCCCAGGTGGCAACGCCTTTGCCCACGGTCGTGGTGGTCCATTCTCCCACGCCGTCGATGGTGACAATGGCCGCCTCCTCGAACGGCGAGGCAAAGAAGGCACTGGCCGCATGGGAGAGATGGTGTTCAACAAACAGAAACCGATCGGCCGGCACATCGGGCAATTGCTCTTGCAGCAACGCCTTGATCCACAGCTTCTCGTTCATCCAGGTGATCAGCGACTCGCGAAAAAGTAGCCACGAGCGCGGAAAGGTCGCCAGACCGCTGCGCAGGATGCGATCGAACTTGAGCAGCGGTTTCTCATAGAAGACGACATAATCGAGATCGCCGGGTTGAATGCCGGCCTGGCGCAGACAGAAAGCAATGGCGCCGTGAGGAAAACCGGAATCATGCTTTTTGCGGCTGAAACGCTCTTCTTCGGACGCGGCCACCAGCTCCCCGTCCTTGAGCAGCGCTGCCGCCGCATCGTGGTAAAAACAGGAAACACCCAGGATGTACATCGCCAACTCGGTCTCGCTTAGCCCTGCCGGCGGGCGCGTTCAAGATTGCGATCGTAGGTGGCACGGGACCGCCACATGGTGGTTCTGGCCCCAACCTTGCGCTGCAGCGGGTCGCTCAGGAGGCGCACAAGGAGGCCAAAAGGTGCGATCAACGTAAAATAGACCAGGGTAATCAATACCCTGGCCTGGAAGCTACCGATGTGTCGGGCCAGAATCAGCCATTCGTGCCAGAGACGACGGAGCAAAGGGGTTTGTCCTCTCACTGCAGGGGATACGGTGCCTGATCATACCGGCAGCACCGGGACTTTGTCAAAGCGCCACGCGATACACTGACCCGCTACTCGATACGGATGTGGACGGCCAGACGGCCGACGAGCAGGTTGCCGTACCGTTGGGTGAGGATGATCTCGCCCTGCTCGCCGGGCTGCGCGGCGGGGTCGGCGGTGATGGTAAAGCCGACTTCTTCGGCGGCTGTCGCCTGCACGGCCAGCGCCATCAGCCGGGTTTCGTCCTCTTCCAGCCGGGTGCTGCCGCGATAACCGGTGCGCGGGGCCATGCGCAGCTCGATCCGTCCGCGCGGGAAGCCGCGGCGGTCAATGCTCAGGTCCATGAGGGTGAGGCGATTGGGCAAACCGTGCATGCGAAAGCGGAAGCCGGCCTGACCACCCGGCGGCAGCCGCAACACCACCAGATTCTTCTGGGCGATGTTGTTGTCGTCTCGTACCGACCATTCGTGTTGGACCGGGTCCTCGGGGGAGCTGAGACGGGCCAGGAAACAGAACGGCCCTTCGTCGGGTGGTGTCCAGGCCAGGGCGGCCGTGGCGGCCTGGCCGGGGGCTATGGTGGGCAGGGCGACATCGCCGATGGGCTGCCAGTTCTGCGGCCAGATCGAAGGCGAAGCCGGCGCCCAATAGAGGGTGGCTTTGACCTCACGGGCCACATCGGGCCCCAGGTTCCAGCCGCGCACGTACAGCCAGTTGACGGTACCGGGCATGGCCATCTCGTGCTCCTCACGACCATCGGGTTGCCGGCGCAGCCACAGGTCGGGGCTGTGGCAACGGACGCCGGTGCTGGGCACTTCGCCCCGGTCGGCCTCGTGATCCCGGATATAGACATCGGCCTGGGAGGCGCGGTCGCCGGTCACGGCCGCCATGTTATGGCGGGCGATGAACTCGTAAGGGATGGTCCCGCAGCCGTTCGCCTGGGGATTATCGAAACCCCAGGGTGACCACGAGTTGCGGATGAGAAAGAAACCGCCGCCGGGAGCCTCGGGATCGTCCACATAGCCGACCATGGTCATGGCATGGGCGCCGTTGGCCTTTTCTCCGGGAAAGGGCAGGTTGATCTTGCCGGCGCGACGGGTCACGCGGTTGTGATACCAGGAGGGAAAGACGGGAACGGCGAACAAGACGGGCTTGCCGTCGGCCAGGGCCGTCTTGATGCTGCGGATGTCCTTGGGCGCCAGACGGATGACCCGCTTAAGCCGCCAACGGGCGGCGGCCTCCAGCGCACCCGGTGGCGGCGGTCCCTGGCCTTCGTCGTTGGGCTGCGGCCGCGGATTGTAGGGCCATTGTGCTTCGCCAACGGTGCCAACCGTGGCCAGGCATTCCAGACCCAGATGGGGATAGGTGCCGCTGACGTTGGGAAGACCGTCCTTTTCTTTGCACCACCAGTAAATGAATTGCTCGGAGAGGTCGATGGTGTTGGGATCGATCGCGTTCGCCTCGATCTCCAGCAGTTCGCGCACGGCTGCAGCCGCATGGGCCACACAGGTCCCGCGGAGGCCCTGGTTGCGGGGAGGCGGCAGGCGATCGGTATAATCCACTACGGCCGGGAGCGCCTCGGCCAGGGCGATGGTCTCATAGGGCTCGCCGTCCCGCTCGGGCGGGGGTGGTTCCAGTGCGCCGGTGCCGTAGTCAACCGCCATCGCCTCCTCTTCCTCGCGGCGGCGGTCACGCATGGGGCCGACGATGGCATGGGCCCGCTCGAGGAGCGTGTCCAGCACGGCCTCCTCGACGCCCAGGAGGGTGCGCAGGAAAGGTCGGCCACCCGGAATCTCGGCGGCGGCCAGGAATTCCTGCAGGCTGATGATCCAATAGCCCTTGAGCGCAGCGATATGGGCAGCCGAAAGCCCCTGCAGGCGCTCCAGGGGAGCGATGTTTTTGAGGGGGCGAGGGGGTGTGGGGCCGGGCATGGCGATTCCTCCTGGGGAAGGCTTGGTGCAAGCGGTTTGTCGGCAAAAAAGGGGCCGAACGGACTTCTGAAGGCACAGGGGCGGTCGGCGAGGCTATACGACGTGTCGATGTGCCATTATCTCGCAATAACACGAAAACGCAAGGGAGGAAACGGCCTTATGGACGAGGAACGACGTTTTCGCTCATCCAGGCGACGGGTATAATACCATCCATCCCCTTTCCCCATGCGTTTCCTCTCTCGCCATGACCGATTTACTCACCCGCCTGGAAGCAGGCACCCTGTTGACCGACGGTGCCATGGGCACCGAGCTCTACGCCCGGGGCTTCGGCTTCGACCAGTCCCTTGAGGCCCTCAACCTCAGTCATCCCGAGGTGGTGAAGGCCATCCATCGCGCCTATCTTGAAGCAGGCGCCGACTTGATCGAGAGTAACACTTTCGGCGCCAATCGCGTTCGGCAGGAGGAATTCGGCCTGGCCGAGCAGGCGGCTGCCATGGCGCAGCGCGGGGTGGAGTTGGCCCTGGAGGCGCGGGCCGAAGCCGGCCGTTCTCAGGTTTTGGTCGGCGCTTCCATCGGGCCCTTGGGCAAATACCTGCAACCCTACGGTCCCCTTGCCCTCGAAACGGCCCGCCAGGTCTTTGCCGAAACCCTGACGGCCATCCTGGCTGCCGGCCCCGATGTGCTCGTTTTCGAGACCTTCGGCGATCTGAACGAGTTGCTTCTGGCCATCGGCGAGGCCCGCCGCCTGAGCGATGTGCCGATCATCGCCCATATGACCTTTGACGAAGAGGAACGCACGGCCCTGGGCTATACCCCGGAGGATGTGGCGCGCGCCTTGCAGAAGGCCGGGGTGGAGGCGGCCGGCGCCAATTGTTCGGTGGGGCCGGCCGTGGTGGTGGGCGTCATCGAACGGATGCACGCCGCTGCCCCGGGGCTGACCCTTTCGGCCTTGCCCAATGCCGGGCTACCCGGCCGCGTAGGCGGACGCCTGGCCTATCCCTCTTCGCCGACCTACTTCGCCGGCTATGTCGAGGCCCTACGACGGGCCGGCGCCGCCATCATCGGCGGTTGTTGTGGCACCACCCCTCACCACATTGCCGCCATGCGGGCAGCGCTGGCCGGCATCAGCCGGCCCCAACCCACGGTGGTGAAAGCGGTGGCGGAGACGCCGCTGCCCACCTTCCCGGCCGCGGTGGAGCGGGTCCCGACCGGGCTGGCCCGAGCCCTGGCCGAGCGTTTCGTCATCACCGTGGAGATGAGTCCCCCCCGCGGCTATGACCCTAACCGCCTGCTCGAACATGCCCGGCAGTTGCAACAAGCCGGGGTGACGGCCATTAACGTGGCCGATAACCCCCGCGCCCGCATGCGGATGAGCGCCTGGGCCGCGGCCTTTCTCATTCAGTCGCGGTTGGGTCTGGAAACCATCCTCCATTTCCCCACCCGTGGACGCAATCTGCTGCGGGTACAAGGGGATTTGCTGGCCGCCCATGCCCTCCATATCCGCAACCTGTTCATCGTGATGGGCGATCCCACGCGCATCGGCGACTTCCCCGATGCCGCCGACAACTACGACGTGACCCCTTCGGGCCTGGTGGAGCTGGTCATAGGACGATTTAACCGGGGCGTCGACCAGGCCGGCCAATCCATCGGACAACCCACCCATTTCTTTGTGGGCGCCGCGCTCAATTTCGGGGCCGAGGACCCGGAACAGGAAATCAAGGTGCTGAAACGCAAGCTGGCGGCCGGGGTCGATTTTTTGCTCAGCCAGCCCATCTTCGACCCGGCCGTGGTCGAGCGGTTCCTGGCCGCCTGGGGCGGGCCGCTGCCGGTGCCGGTCATTGCCGGTCTATTGCCCCTGGCCAGCAGTCGGCATGCCGATTATCTGCACCACGAGGTGCCCGGCATCAGCATTCCCCAGGCGCTGCGCGAGCGCATGGCCGCTGCCACCCATCCTGAGGCCGAAGGCATCGCCATTGCCCGCGATCTGCTGGCTTATCTGCAAACCTGGGCGCAGGGGGCCTATGTGATGCCGCCGTTCGGTCGCTATCATCTCGTGCCAACCATTCTGGAGGGCCTTATCGCGCCACCTGCCACGGGGACGGAGGAGGCATGAGCGCGCGGTATCGGCGTTTGGGCCCGGTCGTGCTCGGCGCACTCCTGATGGCTGTAGTCGCCTGTAGCCGTGCTTTGCCCGCCCCCGGGCCGGTGACATCCGGTGCGATCGTTGCCGTCACGGCCTCGCCTGCGGTTCTCGTCACCTTGCTGCCGCCTTCGCCCACGGCTACGCCGACCCCGACACCCTCGCCCACGCCCACCGTCACGCCCACGCCGACCGCCACGCCCACCGTCACGTCCACACCGACCGTCACCCCTACGCCTACGGCCACGCCCGGTCCTACGCCCGACGGCGTCTTGCGCCGCGTGCGTGTCCCCATCCTGATGTACCATTACATCTCCACGCCGCCGCCCGATGCCGACATCTACCGGATCGACCTTTCCGTAGCGCCGGAGCTTTTCGCCGCCCATCTGGACTATCTCCAGGCCGAGGGTTACACCACCATCGCCCTCAAAGACCTGCTCTCCTATCTGGCCACCGGCCGGCCGGAACTGCCCGCCAGGCCGATCATCCTCACCTTCGATGACGGCTACGAGGACAACTACCTGAATGCTTTTCCGGCGTTGAAGGCCCGAGGCATGATCGGTACCTTCTTCGTCATCACCGATTTTGCCAGCCAGGATCGGCCCGGCTATGCCGATTGGTCCCAACTGGCCGCCATGGCCGCAGCCGGCATGGAGATCGGCTCCCACAGCCGCGATCACCCCAACCTGGCCGGCAAAGACCTGGACTATCTCGTATGGCAGGCCTTGGGCAGCAAGGAGACCATCGAAGCCCACATCGGCGTGCATCCGCGCATCCTTTCTTACCCCGCCGGTTCCTACGATCAACTCGTCATTGATGTCTTCCGTTCGGCCCACTACTGGGGCGCGGTGACTACCCACCAGGGTATCATGCAAAGCAGCGATAAACCCTTCGAACTGAAGCGGATCCGCATCCGCAACACGACCGACGTGGCGCAATTGGCCTGGCTGCTCAAGGCGCCGTGGGACGAGTAGAAACCAACCCTTGTCGTCTGACAAGCCTGTCCGTGCGTTAAAGAATCGGCGGCGTCGTCAGACGCCGCCGATCCCCTCCGGTCCTGCTTCCACGAACCCTTACCGGATTACCAATCGCCTTCCTTCACATAAGGTGCGCTCCACAAGGCCACCTGCATGGTCACCGATTTGAACCAGGCCTGATGCATTTTCTCCACATCCTCGGCGCTATGCCCTTTCTTCGCCAGGAATGACTTAATCGTGGCCGTGATGGGGTAAATAAAGGCAACTACATAACGATGGGCTACATTCGGCACGCTCTGTACGCTATCGGTCTGATTCTTCTTGGTCCGGTGATGGCGTAGGCCGATTTCGTGCTGATAATCGAGCCAGGCCTGGTCGTAGGGCCGATTGCAGGTATCCAGGATCCACTGACCGAAGCGCTTGCGCACGGCCGCCAGATACTCGCTATTGGCATTGCCTTGACCGTCGGTGAAATAGTAGACGAGATGGGGATGGGAACCGACAAAGCCGTACCACAGATCGAGGACATCCTCGATCTGATCGGCCAGGACCTCGCCGGCCATGCGCAGGTACTTCTCGTCTTCGGGTCCAAAAAGCACTGCCTGTTTCAGACCCTCGAACTCGTTTACGGTGATGGGCGAACGGGCAACCTGATCGGTACCGTAGGTATAACCGGGAATGTTGGACATGGTACACCTCCTTTCCGTATGGGTGATGAAATGAGCTGAAATCTTTCTTTACGTGGTGGAAGCCGGATGAAGCATAACCTCAGCCTGGGCAAGCGCCCGCTCCAGTTCCTCATCGGTCGGCTCGGTCAGGATCAGCTTGGTTTTGCCGTTTCCGATGACCAGGGTGGGCGTGCTGCGATAACCGCGGTTGATAAACACGACAAACTGTTCAGCCGCCGGGTCATGGTCAATGTTGATTTCGGTGAAAGGCACCCCGCGCGCTTGCAGATGATGACGAGTCCGTTCGGTATCATCACAGTCGGTACTTCCGTACAGGGTAAGCGGTAGGACCATAGGCAGAACCTCCGTATCGGGCTGGCTATGGGGCAGCGGCTTGTTGGATCAGCGGCCACCACATCGGTATGCTGGACAGGCGATAAATGGCGCCCTCGCGGGTATTCGTGTAGAGGTTGCCATCGGGACCGGTGACGACATCGAGGGTACATCCGGCCGGACTGAGGTCATAGACCGTTTCGGCGACGATCCGGCTGCGGTTCCCGTCGAGTTGCAGGCGATGGAGACGACCGGTGCGCCAACTGCATACGAAGAGATGGCCATGCCAATTAGGCAGTGTATTGCCCTGATAGAAAGCCGTTCCGGTCGGTACCATGGGCGTGGCCCAGCTCCACAGGGGCGGTATGTAGCCCTCACCGGGATCCACGCATTCGGGACCGCTGAGAGGCCAGCCGTAGTTCCCTCCGCGCACAATGCGGTTGATCTCGTCCCCACAGGCAGGGCCGTTATCGCTGAGCCACAGCTCGCCCGTGGTGGGATCGAAGGCCATGCCGAAGGGATTGCGCAGGCCCAGCGCCCAAATCCGATCCTCATTCGGCCCCTCTCCATCGTAGAAGGGATTATCGGGCAACCCGGCACCCGTCGTCGGGTCCATACGCAGAACCTTCCCTTCCGGTCTGCTAAGGTCTTGGACCAGATGAGACCGACAGTGGTCACCCCAGGCGGCGTATAAGGCCCCATCCGGTCCAAAGCGAAGCTTGCCGCCGTGATTGATGCAGGTGGTCGAAAGCAACTCGGTCTCTACGAGCAGTTGCAAGTCCGAAGCCACACCGTTTTCGTAGCGGAAGCGGGCAACGCGATTGCGCAGCGGCTCTTTCTGGACGTACTGGATGTATATCCAGGGTTCTCCTGGGAAACCGGGGTGAAGCGCCATGCCCAGTAACGATCCTTCGGCGGCGGTCACGCCGGGGACGGGGATCGAAGCCGCAGGGGAACCGTCAGGATGGTGGACAAAGATGGCCATGTGCGAGAAATCGCTGTAGTAGAGCCGACCGTCGGGGCCCCAGACCAGGGTGATGGGCATCGTGACAGGGTGGACGAAAGGCTCGACACGCACACCGGCCGGTAGGGGGTCGGGTCCGACCGGGGCGACGACAGCGCCTGCCGTCACGGCCCGGCCGTCGCCCAGGAGACCGACCAGGCCGACCCATAGGAGGACAGGCGCTACCACGGTAAAGAAACGAGCAAGGGCTTTCATCGGAGCCTCCGTCGAGGAGAAAGAAAATGCGAAGCCCTCAACCTCCGGCGACCTTCGCGACCATTCCGTTCGGCTCCGCCGTCATCAGCGGGACGAAATCGGGACATTCGTAGTACGTCTGCGCCTCGGCCAGCGACGCATCCACAAAAGCGCAATGATGAGGTCCGGCCGGGTCATCGGGATGGGCATAGGCCCGGAAGAACTGGCATCCCCAGCACATTTCATAAACCTGAACATGGCCGGCCTGCTGGAGATGACGCACGATGGCCTGCGTAGCCCGCAGGAGCACGTCCTGGTCGGCCGGTGCCAACCCGGCAATGGCGGCTTCGATGGTATCGAGGAGGTCTTCCAGGTGCTCACATTCGGCCTCACCCGCCTCGGTGAGCTGCAGGGTCACGGTGCGGCGGTCGGTGGCAAGGGGTTGGCGTCGGGCCAGTCGCTTATGTTCCAGGGCATCGGCGACACCGCTGGCCGTGGCATAGGTCGCCCCCAGCCGGGTGGCCAGACCGCCGATGGTACGGACGCCGGGGCGGGCGTATTTGAGGAAGAGCAGGGCCTGGATTTGCGCCGGCGACAGCTGGCGCGCCTCCCCGCGCTGTCGGAAGATATGGTTGATGGCCTGGCCGATGCGATACAGGGCGATGGTAATGCGGCCGGCCGGGGTATGGCGTTCCTTGGGATCGAAGACCGACATAGTTTAGAACTCCTAAATTAGGATAACGGCAAAATAGCCTTTTGTCAAGACCCTGAACGGGATTTTGGGGGGCGAATTGGCGAGGGTGTCCGCAGAGGACAGCCCTCGCCGCTCTATTTGCCTAACGGATAGTACCCGAACTCCTCGACGGCATCGACCATGGCCAGGATGTTTTCCGGCGGAACGTCGTTCATGATCGTATGCACCGAGGCGACCATATAGCCGCCACCCGGCCCCAGGATGTTGATGACCCGACGCACTTCCTGGCGTACCTCTTCCGGGGTCCCGTAGGGCAGAATGCGATGGGTATCAATGGCACCGCAGAAGACGATGTGCTGTCCGTAGCGTCGCTTCAGCTCCTCCAGATTGGCCATCCGTCCGGCCGAGGTCTGGATGGGATTGAGGATGTCCACGCCGATTTCAATGAAATCGGGGATCAGGTCGAATACATCGCCGTCGGTATGGAAAAAGACCTTGGCGTCGGTGCGTTCCTTGATGAAGGCGATGAACTCGGCATGGAGGGGCTTGAGGAAGCGACGGTACATTTTAGGCGAGATCATCAGCCCGCTTTGGGTGCCCAGGTCGTCCCCGATTTTGATGATGTCGATGAGATCGCCGCATTCGCGCAGGAAATTGCCCATCAGCACCTTGCACACATCGGTGATCTTGCGCAACAGGGCAGCCGCAAAATCGGGATGGTGGACCATGTTCATCATGAAGCGGTCAAGGCCCTGCATGGCGTGGGCGCGCTCGAAGGGGAAGAGGAGCCAGGGTGTGGCCATGATGGCGTATTCGCCCTCGTCCCGCAGCTTCTGCGCCTGGGCGCGCACGTGGGCCACGCGCGTGGGGTCGTTCATGTCGGGCCAGGGGTAGTTTTCGATCGCCTCGATGGTGGTGGCATCGGCCAGAGGATGGACGCCCGGGAACCATACGTCTTCGGTCAGTTCGACCTGGCCGCTGCCCCACGAGTCGATGTAGGGCGTGTGGGGCGGGCGGGCTTTGTTGCGGGCACGGATGTGCTCGGGTTCCAGGTCCAGGACCCCGCGCACATCGCTGTGCAGGCGACGCATGGTGGCCTCGTCGGGCAGGGCCGTGCCCAGTTCCGGCCAGTCGTAGACGTAGTTATCCGGCGCTTCGATGCCGAGCAACGCCTTCAACGCCCGGTAGGGCTTCATTTTCATGCTGGTGGCGTTGCTCACGCCGATGCAGATGGGCACGCGATCGGGTTCTTCATGATGGATGGCAGCAAGGACACGTTCGCGAGGTTTCATGGTCTTGGCAGGGGGTTGATGGCGATACGAGCAGGATGGTGGGGAGAGAAGTCCGGTTATTGGTCTTTGGAGTACGGCTTGCCGTCGGCGGCCGGCGGCACCGCGCGACCGATCAGCCCGGCCAGGGCGATCATCGTGGCGATGTAGGGCGCCATAAGCAAGAACTGCGAGGGGATGGGAATCTTGAGGATGCTCAATTTGCCCTGGAGCGACTCGGCAAAACCGAAGATAAGGCTGGCGCCGAAGGCCCCAAAAGGCATCCACTTGCCGAAGATCATAGCGGCCAGCGAGATGAAGCCACGCCCGGCCGTCATCAACTCGTCGAAACGGCCCACCGAACCCAGGGTGAAGTAGGCGCCGCCAAAACCCGCCACGGCGCCGCCCAGGATAACGGCCACATAGCGCGTGCGGAAGACATTGATACCCAACGTGTCGGCCGCGCGGGGATGTTCACCCACGGCGCGGGTGCGCAGCCCCCAACGGGTGTAGAACAACGCCACGTGGACGACGATGAGCAGGATGTACATGCCGAAGAGGAAGATGTTCCCCTCGAAGAAAATGGGTCCGATGATGGGGATTTTGCCCAACACAGGCAAGGCGAAGGGCTTGAAGATGCCGGGGTTGTTCAGTTCTTGAAAGGCTTGCAGGAATTTGCTCGAAATAAAACTGGTGATCCCGACCGAGAAGATGTTGATCACCGCCCCGCTGACGATTTGATCAACCATGTAGTGAATCGACAGGACGGCGTGGATGGTTGCCAGGAAGGCGCCGGCGAGGATGGATGCCAGCAATCCGATCCACAGACTGTCGGTCACACTGCCGACGAGGGAGCCGAACATGGCCCCGCTGAGGAACATGCCCTCGATGGCGATGTTGACCACCCCCGCCCGTTCACAGAGCACGCCGGAGAGGGCGCCGATGGTCAGGGGTACAGCCCGCTGCACCATGGTCTTGAGCATCCCCACCAGGTTGATGGACTGGTCGCGCGTGGCCCACGTCAGAAAGGAGAAGACGAAGAAGACCAGGATCAGGCCCAGCATCACCGTGGTGGCCCGACCAAAGCCCCGCACGAGCTGATAGGCGCCCATAGCCACGGTCAGCATTGTCAGGAAGGTCACGGTTGTATACGAAGGGACAACCCAATCGGGCAGCCGTTGTTCGGCCGGCACCGGGCCCAGATTGAGGGTATACGTCGAAACCGACGTGGGGTCGACGCCGACCGCAAAAAGCCAGTACATGGCCAGGGCAATAGCGATGAAAATAACGCCGTAAATCCGGCTGCGGCGGACGTACGCACGCGTGGCCCGCAGGGCCGTCGCGGAAGGAGTGGTGGTCGTGGTTGTGGTCACGGGTGTCCTCCTTTATTTGCCCCATCCACGGGTGAAAACGGTGCCGGTACCCGGTCCCGCCTGGCGCAGCCGGTAGAGGGAGCGGATGATGGCCGGCGCGGCAATAAAGGCGATGACCAACGCCTGGATAACGTCGATGATTTCCACCGGAATCCGGGCCAGGTTTTGCATGCGGGTGGCGCCGCTGCGCAGGGTACCGAAGAGCAGGGCCGTCAACACCACCCCCAGAGGATGACTCTTGCCCACCAGGGCGATGGCAATGCTGTCGAAACCGTAGCCCGAGGAAAAGGCCAGAGCCAGATTATGGTTGACCCCCAGCACCTCGTTGGCGCCGGCCAGTCCCGCCAGCGCGCCCGACAGGCACATGGCGATGAGAATGTTGCGGGTGATGCTCATGCCGGCATAGCGGGCGGCATCGGGGTTCTGTCCCACCGTGCGCACCTCGAAGCCCCAGGTGGTCTTGAACAAGAACCAATAGACGAAAACGGCCATGCCCAGGGCAATGAAGAAACCGAGATGGAAACGGATGGGGTCGGGGAAAAAGCGGGGCAACTCGGCCGATTTTTCGATAAAGGGGCTGACCGGATTGGCCGAATCCGGTCGCTTGAGCGGGCCTTTGTAGCTCAGTAGCCATTCGCTCAGCCGAAAGGCGATGTAGTTCATCATAATGGTATTGATCACCTCGTGAGCGCCTGTTTTGGCCTTGAGAATGGCCGGGACAAAAGCCCACAAGGCGCCACCCGCCGCACCCGCCAGCAAAGCCAGGGGAATATGGATGAAGGGCGGCAAGCCCTTGATGGCGAAACCCACCCACACACTCGTGATGGCGCCGATATAGAGCTGGCCTTCCACGCCGATGTTGAACAACCCGGCCCGGAAGCCGACGGCCACGGCCAGCCCGGCGAAGATGTAGGGTGTGGCCGTGACCAGGCTATCGGTAATCGGGAAAAAGGCCTGGGCAATAGCCCGGCTATCCCCACTGGCAAGGGCTTCGAGAATCTGGGAGGGCGAGCCGATGGAACCCTGCCACAGGGCGCCGTAGGCCGTGGTAATGGCTTTCCAGGCAGCAGCGGGCACCCGACCGGGAGCATCTCGCAAGGCTGCCAGGACCTCCAGATCGGTCAAGATGATCAACAACGAACCGGCCATCAGCGCCGTGAAGATGGCCAGCAGGGGGAGCGTCACTGTCTGAAGGATTTGCCGCCCCAGCGGCGGGGCCGAGGGCGGCGCAGCAGCCGTTTGGGCCATAAACACGACTCCGAACGAAGAGAGGCCTATCGGCCGCCATCGAGGGCCGATAGCAAGTCGAAAGCCATCGCAGAACAGACAAGAGGTCTTACCGAATGCCTGGCATCCGGTCACCACCCTTCCGCCGCAGGGCGAAAGGGGCTTTTTAGAAGACCGCCTCCACTTCTTCTTCGAGGACTTCGGGCACGAGAACCTGTTCGGGGCTGACTCCGGCCATAAGCAAGCCCAGGTATTCTTTGTTGACGCGCATGGCATCCACGACGGCAACGATCTTGCCGCGATACATGACGGCAATGCGGTCGGAAAGGGCCAGGATTTCGTCCAACTCGGTCGAAACAAGCAGCACAGCGCAACCCTCATTGCGCTTTTCCAGGATACGCTGATGAATGTACTCGATCGAACCGACATCCAGGCCACGGGTGGGTTGCGAGGCAATCAACAGCCTGATCGGCCGTGAAAATTCACGGGCCACAATCACCTTTTGCTGATTCCCACCCGAAAGGGCGCCGGCCGGCGTGAGGACGTTGGGCGTGCGGACATCGAATTGCCGCACCCATTCGTCAGCCGCTTTGATCACGGTTGGCTGGTCAATGATGATGCCCCGGGCAAAGGGTGGCAGGTAGTAGGTGTTCAGGACCAGGTTATCGGCCACGGGGTAGGTGAGGACCAGCCCGTCGGTCTGGCGATCCTCCGGTACATGGGCCACACCCAGCTCCAAAATGGCGCGTGGATCGGCATCGGTTGTCTCGCGGCCGTTGATAAAGACGCGACCGTCGGCTATCGGCCGCAGGCCTGTCAGCGCTTCGACCAATTCGGTCTGACCGTTGCCCTGGACCCCGGCCACCCCGACGATTTCCCCGGCCCGTACCTCCAGGGACACATCGTCCACGACCAGATTGTCGCGGTCATCCAGCACCTTGAGATTCTCGATGCGCAGAACGACCTCGCCGGGTTCAATATGGGTTTTCTTCACCGTCAGCTTGACCTCGCGGCCAACCATCATCGCCGCCAGTTGGGCCTGGGTGGCCGTCTTGGGGTCGGCTTCGCCCACCACGCGACCCTGCCGGAGCACCACAATGCGGTCGGCCACGGCCAGCACTTCGCGTAGTTTGTGCGTGATGAAGATAATGGACTTGCCCTGGGCGACCAGGGAACGCATGATTTTGAACAGTTCATCGGCTTCTTGCGGGGTCAGGACGGCCGTAGGCTCGTCGAGGATGAGAATATCGGCCTCGCGATAAAGGAGCTTGATGATTTCCACCCGCTGTTGCACGCCCACCGGCAGGTCCTTGATGTAGGCATAGGGATCTACGGCCAGGCCGAACTTCTCCGAAATGGCGCGGATGCGGGCGGCCGCTTTTTGGCGATCGAGAAAGATACCGCCTTTGAGCGATTCCACCCCTAACATCACGTTTTCGGTCACGGTCAGCACCGGCACCAGCATGAAATGCTGATGGACCATGCCGATCCCGGCGGCGATGGCGTCGTTGGGGCTATGGACCTTGATCTTCTTGCCCCGGACGATGATCTCCCCTTCATCCGGCTGATAGAGGCCGTAGAGGATGTTCATCAAGGTGGATTTACCGGCGCCGTTTTCACCCAACAAAGCCAGGATTTCGCCCTGATACAGGGTCAGATCGATGTGGTCATTGGCCAGGACGCCGGGGAATTGCTTGGTGATGCCGCGTAATTCGAGGACGGGGACCATAGCGATGCCTGGGAAGAGTGGGAAGGAGCCGAAAGAGACAGACTACCTCCGGCAACGGTCTTCGACCCTGCCTCGGGCCACAAGACAAACCGACGGAGGCGTATTTTCTAAGTCTATCATAAAGCCGGAGCAAACAAAACTGGCGGCCCGGCGTGGGATCCGGGCCGCCAGTGGTGCGGGATCGGACGCACCGTCAGACAGGCTCAGGGCAACGTGCTGAAGCTGTTGACCTTGATCTTGCCGGCGATGATGTCCTGGGTAACCTGGGCCAGCTCGTCCTTGAGGGACTGCGGCACGTCGTCGTCGAACTCGTGGAAGGGGGCGATGCCGATTTCGCCGTTGGCCAGGGTGGCCACATGCACGCCGCCGGAGAAGGTACCGTTCGCCACGGCCCGGGATGCACTCAGGACCGAGAGCTCCAGGCGCTTGAGGATGCTGGTGAGGATGATGTCCTTATACTCCGGTGCGCTGATGTACCAGTCGGTGTCCACGCCGATGAGCATGGTGCCGGGGTTCTCCTTCACCGCCGCTGCCGTGCCCAGACCGACGGGACCGGCCACGGGCAGGATGATATCGGCGCCCTCGTCGATGAGGTTCTGACCGAACTGCTTGCCCTTATCCTGGTCGCTGAAGTCGCCGGTGAAGAGGCCATCCTTGGTGGCGTTGTCCCAGCCGAGGAGCTTGACATCGGTGCCGTGCTGCTTGTTGTAGTACTCAATGCCCTCCTGGAAGCCGACCATGAAG
>Ga0197142_1002275_pt1 | contig 16912 bp, 12 predicted proteins | sample GBS60_MetaG_FD_148614 | JGI IMG/M metagenome (GOLD analysis project Ga0197142, IMG submission 148614) | Sediment microbial communities from Great Boiling Springs, Gerlach, Nevada, United States - GBS 60_MetaG | ecosystem: Environmental > Aquatic > Thermal springs > Hot (42-90C) > Sediment...
TACAGAAATACTCGGCAGCCTGCTTAAGCTCCTCTGGGGTGAAGAGCGCCTGTATCACCTTTACCTCAGCAGCGCACCCTGGGGTCCTCGCCTGTGGGGCGCCAAAAGTGCCGCCCACCACTACCTTCAAAAAGATCCCCAAAACCTCTCTCCCGAGGAAATTGCCGAGCTCATTCTTTTGAGGGAGTTTCCGCAAGCCGCCCGGAGCCCTATCCGCCCTTCCTGGTTCCAGCAGCAAAAAATTGCCTTAGCCCGTCAGATCGCTTATGCCCCGCCGCAAAAGCACCCGTAAAAAACGGCCTGCCTCCCCCGTATCCCCCCTCAAACATTCCCTGAAGCGCTATAAATGGGTCCTCATCGGTATCGGCGCCGTTGTGGCGCTGCTGGCTGGATTACAATTCTGGGCGCCCATCCAGCTTACCGAGAAACGCTCATGGAAAGTTTCTTTTTCTCCCCAGCAGCGCAAAGCTTATGCCGATAGCCTGCGGCAGCTTTTACCCTCCTGGAGCCTATGGTACTGGCTTACGTACCTGAACCTTCCCAGACCCGGCCATTACCAGATCACGCCCCGGGATAAAGCTTATGAGGTTTTTCAGCGCCTTCGAAAAGGCCTCCAGACCCCTATCCGTATCTATCTGCCCCCCCAACGAAGCCCCTTTCACCTGGCTGGCTTCCTGAGCCGCCACCTTGCCTACGACTCCCTCGCCTGGATAAGTACTTTCCTCAACTTCCCCTGGGAAAAGTACAATCTGAACGAAGACACCTGGCTCGTACTCTTTATCCCCGATGTATACGAGGTTTACTGGACGATCAGCCCCGAAGCCTTCATAGAGCGCATGCATCAGGCTCACGAGCGCTTCTGGAATAGCGAACGGCGCCAGAAGGCCGAGGCTCTGGGCCTCTCCCCCATAGAAGTTACCATCCTCGCCTCCATCATTGAATGGGAGACCAGCCGCCCCAGTGAAAAGCCCCTTATCGCCAGCGTCTACCTGAATCGCTTACGGATTGGTATGCCCCTGCAGGCAGACCCTACAGTCATCTATGCGACCCGGGACTTCCTCACTCAGCGGGTAACGCAAAAACACCTTCAGGTGGACTCACCGTACAATACCTATCAGCGGCGGGGCCTTCCGCCGGGGCCCATTGGCACCCCTTCACCCAATAGCATAGAAGCCGTGTTGAACTATACCCCAAGCGATTATCTTTATTTTTGTGCCCGGCCGGACGGCTCGGGATACCACAACTTCTCCACCACGTATGCGGAGCACCAGCAAAAAGCCCGTTCCTACCAGAAAGCTCTGACCCGATGGCTCGCCCAGAAGAAAAAATAGCCGCCCTTCAGCCCTGGCAGCATCTACACCGCACTCAGGTTCGTGTCCGTTACAGCGAAACCGACCAGATGGGGGTGGTGTATTATGGCCGTTATGCGGAGTATTGTGAGATCGCCCGCACCGAGTGGATCCGCGCCCTGGGTCTACCTTATGCCAGAATGGAGCAAGAGATGGGGATTCTGCTTCCTGTTCGGGCTTTTCAGATTACTTATCATGCCCCCGCCCGCTACGATGACCTCCTCACGCTCTACACCTGGATCACCGAAATGCCTACCAACCGGATTACTTTCGCTCATGCCATTTATAAAGAAGGGGCTGAACCCACTTTGATTGCGGAGGCGCAGGTGACCCTGGTGTTTGTGAGCGCTGAGACCTGGCGCCCCTGTCGTCCGCCTCAGGCCTTCTATGAAGCCCTCGCTGCAAAAGCTTCTCCGAAAACTCGGTAAGCTGCGCCTGCCGGGCTACCGGCGTGTGCGGCTGGGCTCCGTCATCAGCCTCTTTTGGGGGGCCGTCACCCATCCCTCTTTTACCCTTAAGGCCGGCGCCATGGCGTTCAGCTTCTTCTTTGCCCTTTTCCCGGGTCTCATCTTTACCACGACTATCCTCTCGTATTTGCCTTTCGAGCGCATAGAACTCCTGCTTCAGCAGGAACTGGGCGCGCTCCTCCCTCTCCCTGTCTATCAGCTCATCCACGACATCGTCTTTGAAGACATTTATAACCGCCGAAACATCACCCTGCTCTCCACCTCGCTCCTTCTTGCGCTGTATTCCAGCTGGCAGGGCATGCTGACCCTTTTACGGGCTTTCTATCAGGAGGGACTACCTCAGGAAAAATTTTGGGTTCTCTGGCTCAAAGCCCTGGGACTTCTCTTTTTTCTGGTGCTTATTCTGATTTCGGGGGTCGTATTTGCCCTGCTTCGGGATACGCACTTAGTCAAGTGGGTGCAGGATATGACAGAGGCCCGTTTAGGCGCCGCTGCCGAGATCCTTCTCAGCTTTGCTAAGGGGCTTATCTTATTTTTTATTGTCACCACTGCTATTGAGGTTATCTATCGCGCGGCTTTGCCCCGGCGATCGCTGCCTTACTGGTTCTCGCCGGGTTCGGTGATCGCCACCCTGCTCATGGGAGCCGCCGTCAAACTGCTCTCCTGGTACTTCCTCTCCGTGGCGAACTTCAGCCGCTTCTATGGCAGCATCGCCGCCGTCATCGCTCTCATGATATTTTTCTACTGGGTCTCTATCGTTCTCTTGATTGGGTTCACTATCAACTATAGCCTTTATCGCTCGTATTACCTGAGTCCTCAAACCCAATCGGGCTAATGCCCCCCTGATTACAGGCCACCTGTACCTGATGTGGCGAGGGTGTTTTTCTACCGCATTCTGCGGCAGCCGGAGCGGCACTCGCTGAAAATCAGGATTCAGGGGGACTTTCACGAGCAGAGTTTATAATGGTTGCTCTTGCGAGCCAGAATGGCCGGTCAGATTATTCTGGCGTACTTTTTTGTACCTTTGCGGCATGCGCGTAAGTAAAAGCATGCTGATAGCCGGGTTTCTCGGTCTCTGGATAGGATGGAGTTGCCGGGGTAAAGAAGGTCCTGCTGGGCCTCAGGGGCCTGCTGGACCTCAGGGGCCCGCCGGTCAGGACCTCACCCGCCCCCAAAATGGCTACATTGAAGGAAGGGCTCGGGGTAAAGACAATAGCGGAAATAGCTTCAATATCCCCTTCCGCTATACCTATTATTTCAGTCTGGGCACCTATCAAGTAGTCGGGCCGGATAGCTTCCAGATTGAGTTTGCACGGGTCGAAAGCCTCGGCATCGGAAGCCTGAGCTTCTCCTTTAGCTGGGGCAGAAATAGTAACAGCATAGCTAACCTCAATATTGACGGCACGATTGCGGACCCCTCGCAGAATCCTGTACCTACTTATGAGGTTACGACGATTCCTGCGGCACCGCCTTTCTTTTCAGGCACCACTCAATCTTTGAGCAACTTATCCCTGTCAGGGGATACCCTCCGGGGCAGCTTTCGATACATCCGTCCGACTTATAACAACCTTCCATTATTCGGCACTAACACCTACCCCGACACAGTGGAGGGCAATTTCTTGGTCAAACTAGTCCGAGAAAGGCGATATAACCGTCAGGCCGGTCAGTAAACCACCGTCCACGCAGGGCAAGAAATAGCCTCGCCCCCTTTTTGGCCTGGAAGCTTGCCGGAGGGGGCTCGATGCTCGTGAACCTTCCGGGAAATCGACCTGATGCCAATTCTGGGGCAAAAGTTCTCTCAAGTCAAGGGAGGAGTTTTTGGTGCGCCGCCCGCCACAGGAGACTGTTGCAAAGATGCGCAGAAATACGCCCCTACCCCTTTGTCATGCTACTTACGGGCATTCTCAGATGCCTTTGGAGGGACTTTTGCAACAGTCTCCGCAGCAGCCTGACCCACGAGGGAGCACGCCCCAGAAAATAGACCAGCCCGGAAGCTGCATGGTGTCTGGAGGCCCGGGAGAAGGCCCCGCCGTCCCTTCTTACCTTTGCGGGAAATGACACCGGCTATCCGATTTTATCCGCCTCGATGGGAATTTCAAAGCACCTGTTATGAGCGGGTTTGCCTGTGGCATTTGCCGCTTCGGAGGCCTTTGAGTCAGGTCTTCTGGGTCTGGGATGCCCCTGCCCTGAGTGCATACCATCCCCTGGTTCGAAGCGCGTTTCTAAGCCTCCTTACCGAGAGTCAGCCCGAAAAGCTGGCTTCCCTTAGGACCCTTGGCTTTCGGCTCAGTCAGGAAATCCACCTGGATGGCCTCATTACCGGCCTGCAGGGACTTTCGGAAAATCTCCCTGAAGCCCTGGAGATACTCTATCGCCTCTGGACTGAGGTGTCCCTTACGGAGGGCGTTATGCGACCCATAGTGGAAAGGATGGCCCGGGAGCGCCAGCGGGCCTGGGCCTATCCCAGCTTTAGAGCCAGTGCGTATCTTGAAAAACATCTCTGGCAGCCTCCCTATGCCCCCTCAGGTCATCTGCCGCCCGAAGCCATCCAGACCCTTTCGGCCGAAGAGGTTCGGCGCTTTTATGAAGAGTTCCTGCGAAAAAGTCTTCGTCACATTATTGTGGTGGCTCCTGCGGTGCCCCGGGTTCTTTTTCGGTGGATGGAATGGCAGGGTGGTCTTCATTATCGATTGCCCCTTCATTCTCCTTCCTGGGGCTGGTACAGCGAAGCCGACGATAGCGCCCGCCAGGTCTCCCTCCGCCTCGCCTATGCGGGCCTGAGACGAAACCACTCCGACTATCCTCTTTATCGCCTGGCCCTTACGCACTTAGGGGGCTATTTCGGAAGCCTCCTCATGCAGGAAATCCGGGAAAAAGACGGGTATACTTATGGTATTTACGCCCAGCCCACCGAAGCCTGGGCCGGTAGCTACTTCACCATTGAGTCAGAAATAGACAGAGCTCGCAGCGCTGAAGCCATCCAGAAGGTACTGGATATTGTCTCGACCTGGGCCGAAAAACCCTTTTCGGATGAAGAGACCCTTCTTCAGACCCGAAACTACCTCATCGCCCGGCTCAGTCCCGAAACTCCCAGCGAATGGGCCCACACTATTGCGAGACTTCTTTTGCACGGGTATGGGCCGGAGTGGTACCTCCAAAATGCTGAGCGGATCAGCACCTTAGCGCTATCCGACTACGAACGCTGGAGGGGTGAGATTTTTTCCAGTCCGATAGGTGCAGTAGTGGTGGGCAGTCCAGCCCCTATCTTTGCGGCGTGAGTCCGAGAGCCGGCATCGTCGTCTTTCCCGGCAGTAATTGCGACCGAGACCTCTATTATGCTTTAGAGAGGGCCGGCTTTCGCCCGAAATACCTCTGGCATGCCGATACCCGGCTTCCCCCGGTGGAAGCCATCTTTTTGCCCGGGGGCTTTTCGTACGGGGATTATCTGAGGCCGGGAGCTATTGCGCGCTTTAGCGCTATTATGCCGGCCATAGAGCGCTTCTGGCGAGAAGGGGGCTTTGTGATGGGCATCTGCAATGGCTTTCAGATTCTTTTAGAGGCGGGCTGGCTACCGGGAGCGCTTTTGCGAAACTCATCCGGCCGCTTTATATGTACAGTAACCTCCGTAGTGCCTCAATTTTCTCAGCCGCATCCGCTGAGCCCGTATTTGGGGGATCGGCCTTACCGGCTTCCGATTGCGCATGGGGATGGGCGTTATGTAGTGGGCGGGTTGGAATCGCCCCCCTGGCGGCTTCGCTACCTTCCCCAGGCACCTAACGGAAGTCAGTACCATATTGCAGGCATTGTCAATGCCGAGGGTACGGTGCTGGGGCTCATGCCTCATCCCGAAAGGGCCTGCGATCCATATCAGGGCCAGAGCGATGGCCTGGACTTCTTACGGGCCATAGCGCATTATGTCGCAGACCGATCGTGAAGTACGCCCGGATTTTTCTAATAGCTGAGGCCCTCATCACGCTGGCTATTACCCCCTTCATGCCGGAGCCTTTGCTGAAAGTTTCCTGTGTGATTGTGGGTGCTGTTAGCTTATACTCCGTGGCCTATCTGAAACACCGGTTGTGGCTGTATGGGGCGGGTTATGGAGCTTTTCTCGGGGTGGTGGCGCTTTTTACGCTGGGTGCGCATCCGATGGTGCGCTTTGCCGGATGGGAGGGCGCCAGTGTGATTGCGTGGGTTTTGATTGCGTATGGGCGGGGCCATACGGTGCGCAGTTTAGAGGCGGCATTTACGGGATTTGCGGTCAATCGGTTGGGGGATGCTTTCTGGCTGGCTTCTCTTCTGAGTGCGGGCTGGGGCTGGGGTTTTATTGTGGGTGGCTGGGTCAAAGCGGCGCTGTTTCCATTGAGTTTCTGGCTGATTCAGGCGATGTATGCGCCTATTCCGGTGTCGGCGCTTCTCCATTCGGCGCTGCTGGTGGCGCTGGGGGTTTATGGGCCTATTCAGAATTCGCAGTGGCTGGAGGGGCTGCCGGAGGAGGGGCTGCGGATGGCGGCGGAGCTGGCAGGTCTGGCCTCAGCGATCGGGGCCTTTCTGAGCCGGGTGCCCAAAGCAGCCCTGGCCTGGACCACCAGCGCCCACCTGGCCCTCGTCGCCTCTCTCTGGCCCAATCCCCCCCTTGCCCAGAAAGCCCTCATCACACATGCCTACCTGAAAGCCTCTCTCTTCCTTTTGCTGGGCCTGGCTCAAAAATCCCTTAGCTGGAATTACCCGCTCAAGCTCGCCTGGATTTCGGCCACGCTGCTTCTGGCAGCTGGCTCTTCATTGGCGAGGCCCTTAGGCCTTGCTGCGGAGGTTCTAACGGCCTTCACGCTGGGGCGCCTCTGCAAGGCCTATCCCACCACTTCAAGGCCGACTTATTTCTGGCCTTTCCTTATTCCGCTGGGCCTTATTGGTCTGGGGCTCGGGGAGATTTTGCAGGGGGGTTTTTCCTGGCATTCAGGGGGGATTTTGCCTGTACTCGGGACGATTCTCGGTCTTTTAGCTCCATGGCCTAAAAAAAACTACCGCCTGGATAGCGTATTTCTAAAGTTGTTTGCTTTCATGGAAAGAAGCTGGAATGGCTTTGCCTTACAGGTTTGCAGAAGTGAAGATATCCTGCTTCGGGCTTACGATAAGCTTTTCAGGGGAGGGCTGACGCTCATGCGTCGTCTGGCTAAGGGAGAAGGTTTATTGATAGATGGGGTGTGGCGGCCCCTTCTGGGGCGCCTTCGTTATATTCTGGCAGCCAGTGTATTTTCCCTTCCCACCCGGGAGAAAAATTATCAGGCGGTTCTTCAATGGGCGTTTTTCTGGACCCTTTTCATTTTTGTGGTATGGAGGTATTTCTTTTGACGCTTTTGTGGGTATTCCCGCTTGTAGGGGCGATATTTTTACCGCTGGGGGGTCGGCGCTGGGCTCTGACCCTTCTGGCAGCCACCACCCTCGGGGAAATTCTGATATGGCTCTGGCTTTACCCACAGGTAAAGGCCTACCGTCTTGTCTCTGCCACGGTGCCATGGTTTCGTTGGGGGCAGCAGGTGGTATTTTATGCGCTGGGCGCCAGTCCGGAAAATCTGTGGCTTCTTTTTCTGGCGATCTTTCTGGGGAATGGGGCTATTTTTTATGGCTTTGATGTGCCGAGGGTGCGGGCGTTTATGGGGCTTATGCTGGTGTCGCTTTCTGCTGTGCTGGGGGCTTTTCTTTCACGGGACGTGGTCCTGTTTTTTGTCTTTTATGAGGCATCGCTGGTGCCAGCTTTTGTGCTGATTTACCAGTGGGGCGGGAAAAAGCGTGGTAGTGCGGCGATTCGGTTTGCTATCTTCACGCTGAGCGGTTCGGTGCTGGTGCTGGTGGGGCTTCTGATGGGTCTTTATGCGGGATACGGTTCTCTGTGGGAAAGCTGGCGGGCCTCGGCCTTACCGGCAGGTGTTGTACTGCTGCTGACTATAGGTTTTGCTGTTAAGCTGCCGATTGTGCCGCTGCACAGCTGGCTTGGCGAAGCTCATGTAGAGGCCGCCACGCCGGTGTCTATTATTCTGGCGGGGCTTCTCCTGAAGCTGGGGGGCTATGGCCTTCTCAGCTGGAGCTGGCCCCATGTCTCTGCCCCGGGCCAGTGGATACTCATCGGCTGGGGTCTCGTCTCTCTTTTTTATGCCAGTCTGGTCGCGGCGGGCCAGACCGACCTCAAGCGGCTCATCGCTTTTACCTCTATCAGCCACATGGCCTACATACCGCTGGGAGGCGTGCTCTCCGGTTATGGGCTAATGGGGGCGTATCATCAACTTTTTACTCATGGGCTCGTTAGCGCCGGTCTTTTTGCGTGGGTCGGCCTCATTGAAAAAAACTGGCAAATCCGAGACCTTCACCTTCTATCCGGCATTCTTCACGGCCATACCCGCTGGAATCTCTATGCCATTCTGCTTTTCATGGCGGCCATTGGCGTACCGGGATTCGGGCTTTTTATCTCGGAGCTTCTGGTGCTGTGGGGACTGGGGACTGCGGCGGGCTGGGTCTACACGAGCCTTGCCGCCATAAATCTCTTACTCACGGCTCTGTATTTTCTCCGGGCCTATCAAAAGCTCCTTACCGGTGACAGGCATCCGCGTGGTGCCGGGCTTTTTCTGGCGCCTCAGGAGTCTTTGATTCTGCTTTGCCTGCTTTTAGCGATTCTGTCTGGCCTGTATCCGCAGCCCTGGCTTTCTCTGCTGGCGCATGTGGGGCATTGAGCGCTTATGGCTGGAAGGCCTTCTATGGGCTACTGCCGTGCCTCTGAGTCTATGGGACAAAGCTCGCCGTTATGGGATTCCTTTCCTGCTGAGCGCTTATGGCGTGGGCCTTTTGCTGAATACGGGTGGAGGCTCTTTCCTTCTGGAGAATACCTGGTGGGCGGGACAGCTGGGCCTGATTTTCAGTGTATTGACGGCGGCTACCTGGGTCGGCCACGTGCCCTCGCGGGAAGCTGCGCTGGCCATTCTCATTCAGTTTGGGGCTTATCTCCTGCTTCTGCGCAGTAATCACTTAGCGATGAGCTGGGCCCTTTTAGAGACGGCTGCCATCTCGGGTTACTTCCTTGCCCTCACCCTCAGTAGGGAGCAGAATCCCTGGGCTACGGTGCTCCTGTACTTTACCTGGAATGTGCTGGCTTCGGCGCTTCTTCTAATGGGGATAGCGCTGCGGCTTCTGGCCGGTCAAAAGCTTTCATATCCGCTGGCGTCGGCGGGGTGGCTTTCGGATAGTTTGCTGCTGTGGGGCTGGGCTATTAAGGTGGGTTTTATTCCCTGGCAGGGCTGGCTTCTTCGGCTTTATCAGGCCCTTCCGCCTCTGTGGGCCGGCTGGTTTTCTGCTGTCCCCAAGGGAGCCCTCCTGAGTAATCTCCTCTTCATGATACCCGATACAGGAGGGGATAGTGGCCTTCAGGGCGCTCTTTTTTATGCTCTGGCAGCGACGACTCTGGTGGGCAGTTATAGTTTGGCATGGACTCAGAAGACGGTCCTTGAGATACTTTTCTGGGGCAGTCTGGGGCAGGGGGCTTTTCTGGCGCTGGTAATGACGCCGGGGGCTCAGGTGGCGGGGTGGTACTTCTGGATGGTGTATGCGGTGGGGACCTGGGTGGGCTTTGCTTATGGGGCCCGGCCCTGGCTCAGCAGCTGGGGAAAAGGGGTAGGACTGCTGATTTTAGCCAACTTAGCGGCGCTCCCGCCGGTAATTGGCTTCTGGGTGAAACTTGCTTTGTTTGAGCGGGGTTTTCAGCTTCTGGTGGGGCCGTGGCGATATGTGCTTCTGGTGAGTGGGGCTTTTGCGCTGATTGGAGGCCTTCTCAGCTACGGGAAGGCCCTGTGGCTCCTCTGGAAGAGTCAGTCGGATGGGGCTTCTCCTTCGGTGTTCTGGAGAGGGCTGTACCTTATGACAGCGACCGTGCTGCTTCTCATGGGGATAAGCATAGGGCTTCTGTGATACTGGGGTACGACTGCAGGCTCGGGGAGGTCTGAGTTTTAGGGGGCGAGCTTCTGTGAGACTATGGGGTGCCTGAGGTAGGCTGTTCGGAGGTAAAAATGGCCTGAAGGAGGCATAGCACCACTACAATTGAGGTACTTCTCTACTCAAACTGGTCTTAGAGCTTCTGCAGGGAGATATGGAACGGCTTTATTTCTCCTCCCTTTATGCGAGGGGGCTTTACAGTTCGGTGTAGGTAATGATGAGGGAGTCACCTTCCCGGATGTCATCGGAGGAGAGGCGATTGAGTTCCCGAAGCTGCTCTACCAGAACCCCATACTGGCGAGCGATGATCTGGAGAGTTTCGCCTTTCTGGACCTTGTGGATGCGGGCTTTGGGGAGGTTAGGACGCTGGGGCAGTTCGCTCTGAATGCGGGGATCATCTAAGAAGAAGCGTCGCATCTCTTCGGGGGTGAGGTCACGGCGTTTTTTCTCATAGCCTAAGTCGATGAGGGCCTGCTCGTTAGGCAAGACCTGATAGAGGTCGATGGTGCTTTTAGGGCCGGGGACGGCCAGGAGCTTCCCATCGGGCGAGAAAGCCGGCCAGAAAGCAATATGCGGAGGGAAGGGATATTCGGCGAGGCGCTGATAGGTGAGGGCATTCCACAGGATGGCCTTCTGGTCGGTGCCGATAGAGAGGATGTGAAGGCCGGAGGGACTGAAGGTGAGGGCGTAGGGGATACCTTTGTGGCCTTTTTCAGAGAGGGTAGCGAGGAGCTTGCCGGAGGGGATTTCGTAGAGGCGCAGCAGGGAGTCGGCCGAGCTGATGACGACCTTATCGCTGGTGGGGGCGAAGGCGGCGGCCTGAAGGGCGTTTCGGGCGCCCGTGAGGCGAGTGATGAGCTGGCCCTCCCAGTTATAGTAAGCCGCGGTGCCATCGAGGCTGAGTGTGAGAACGCCCTTCTGGTGGGGGGGCAGCGCCAGAGCCGTGATAGGCTGAGCATGGGCCCTAACGCGGAGGGGCCTGGGAGAGGTGGGGTTAGAGAGGTCCCACAGCACGAGAGAACCGTCTCGGGTAGCGGTCGCCGCATATCGGCCATCGGCTGTGAGGACGCCGTAGAGTACCTCAGCGTCATGCGGGAGGGTAGCCAGGAGCTCTCCGGAGGGCCCTCGATAGAGGCGGGCCGTTTTGTCTAAAGAGGTAGTGAGGATAAGGCTGGCATCTCTGGTAAGGGCGACATGGGTGAGGTTGTCTTTGTGGCCGGAGAGGCGAGCTACGGGGGCTCCAGTGGAGAGATCCCACACGCGGGCGGAGAAGTCTTCTGAGTAGGAAACGAGGTAGCGCAGGTCTTCGGAGAAGTAGACGCGGTCTACAATGTGGGAGTGGCCTTTGAGGACTTCCTGAGAGGTACCGGTAGCGGGATTCCAGATGCGAATCGTTTTATCCCAGGAGCTGGTGGCGAGCTTGGTGCCGTCGGGGCTGAAGGCCGCATAGACGACGCGGTTTTTGTGGCCGATGAGGCGCTTGAGAGGTTTGGGCTGCAGGAGGCGGTTCATAGCGTAATAGAGAGCGGCTTCGGCTTCGGCGACGAAGGGGCGTTCTTTGGGATCATTGGTACGACGGGGAAGGGCGGCCAGAGCCAGGAGCTGTCCGACTTCGGGTTGACCTTTTCGGGTTTGCTCTTCAGAGAGGGCGGCAAGGAAAAGCGACTGGAGGATGAGGGCTTTATTGCGTTCGAGGAGGGCAAGGCGGGTCTGGTATTCGGCCTGGGCCTGATTGTACTCGGCGTTGATGCGGGAAGCGTCGGCGATACGGGTCTGGTTTTCGGCGATGCGCTGCTGGAGCAGGGCTTTTTCTCGTTCGATTTCGGCGAGGCGGCGCTGAGTTTCGGCGATCTGGCGCTGGCGTTCGGCATTGGCGCGTTCGGCCTGAGCGATGCGGGTCTGCTGCTCCGCAATGAGCTTCTGCATGAGAGCAATACGCCGTTCTCGCTCGGCAATCAGCTGCTGGCGTCGGGCTTCAGCGGCATTGCGCTCCGCTAAGGCCTTTTGCTCCAGGGCGATTTTGGCCTGGCGACGGGCTTCGGCCTCCTGGCGAAGGGCCTCCTGCCGCTGAAGATTCGCATAATACAGCGCCACGAGGCTCAGCAGGAGCAGCAGCGAGATAACCGCCATAGCCAGCAGTAGCAGGCGTCGGTTGCGCTCAATCCGGGCCTTACTGCGAGCTAAGTACAGATCAATCGCTTCCTTCAGGGCAAAGGCCTGTCGGATAGGGGGAATGTCGGGTACAAGCTCCTCCTTGGGGATGTATCGCCGTATCCATGCGGCGTTGGGCTGAGCCCGGTAATACCATTCGGCAAAGTACTGATAGGCGCCGCCGGAGAGAAGGAATTTCGGAGCCTGGTCTGCGCTGATCCAGCGCTGCACCTGGAATTTGAGTTCTTTGAAGATGCGGGCGCTCTGGGCTTCGTTTTCGGCCCAGCGGATGAGGCGGTCCCAGTTTCGGATGAGGGCTTCGTGGGATATGGTGAGGGTGTCATTGGGGCTGAGGTCGGGTGCCTCACCAGGCTCCAGATAAGGCTGCAGGAAGCTATGAGTGGTTTCACGGAAGATAGCAGCGACCCGGGCTACGATGTGATAATCTACTTCGGGCAGACCCAGAATGTCGGTGATTTCCTGTAGGGTCATGCGGGCGCGCACGCCCCGCCCTTCATCCAGGCGGGTGAGGCAGACGAAAAGGGTTTCGGTGATTTTCTGAAGGAGCGACAGAGGAAGGGATTGCTGATAGCGTTTTTCGTAGAGGCGGTCCAATCGGTTGTAGAGGGTCTCGGCGTGGGTGTTGAGGACATTGCGCAGGCGGCCGTGCCGATAGAAGGAGATTTCGTCCGGGGGTAGGGTAGCGATGTACTTTTCAAAGAGGGGGCGGTCGGTTTCAGGGAGTTTGTGGGGGGCGAGGCCGCCTACCAGCGCATAATGAATCAGGTCCATGGTGTCTTTGCCTTCCTGGGCGGCATGCCAGATACGGTGGAGGGCATGCTGGAGCACAGGAAGCTGGTCAATTCCATCCCCTAAATCGTTGAGGAGTCTCTGGGTTAGCCGGGCTGTAATCCGGTCGCCGTTATTTTCAGCGGGTTTCTCAATGACGGCCTGAAACTCTTCTCGGGTAAGTCGAGGCACGAAGTAAGTGCTTTCCCCGATCAGCTCGGCAAACCCATGAAAGGCCACACACTGCCCGATGTAGTCGGATCGCATGGTAAAGATCACCCAGATAGGCAGGTTATCCCGCTGGGCGATACGGATGGTCTCAGAGAGGAGATTGACGGTAATCTGGGCGAGGGGCGAGGCGACGCCCTGGACATAGTTTTCTTCGTTGGTGAAGAACTCTTCAAACTGGTCTACGAGGATGAGGAGGTTGGCGCCCTGGCGCAGGCGTTTAGATTTTTCGGCGTCGGGGAGGGCGAGGAATTCAGGACTGGTGGGGTCGATGAAGATAGGGGATTCTTTGTACAGGTCTACGAGGGCGGAGAAGCCGTAGGTGAGGCGCTCTTCTACAGTAGCGGGATTGCTCAGGCCGAGGGCTTTGCTGAGGCTTTCGGCGAGGTTGGTCAGAGGGCGCTTTTCCGGGCGTAAACTCGCAATAGCCCAGCGTGGATACGGGGTGGGCAGACGATTCGCTCGCAGGGCCGGCAGCACCCCCGCAAATACCAGTGAAGACTTTCCGTCTCCGCTGGCACCCGTCACCATGACAAACTTCTTTTCTATAAGCTGGGCCAAGAGCTTATCTATGTGGCGCTCCCGCCCGTGAAAAAAGAGCGTATCCCCCTCCTCAAAAGGCCGCAGTCCAATATACGGGCACAGGCGAGGGCTATCGGGCCAAATGGAGGTCTGTTTAGCCGTCTGAAGAGCGCTTTCGATCGCTTTCGAAAGCTCTTCAGGAGGTTTTAGCTCCAAGCGGACATTCGGGACTTTCAGGGAGAGATGGCGGTTGCGGGCCGGCTCTGGCAATCCTAAGAGCAGCATGGGCGTGGGCTGCGAAAGGCCGCCACAACTTTTCCATAGCTGCGTCGCCGAAGCTATACACCAGTCTCCCGCCTCCGCAAACAAAAACACTAAGAGCCGGCTCTCCCGATACAGCCGCTCGGCCTCCGCATAGTCTGCCAGCGCATTTTCTGGGCGAAAAGCCAGCGTCTGTGTACGATACCGCTCAGAAAATTCCTCTATGGTCCTGTAAAATGGCTCAGCATCCTGGATATTATGAATAAATCCAATGTCGTAGAGTTTGGTGGCCTGGCGAGCTTCTACAGACTCCTGGAGGAACGCATGGACCTCCTGAATGAGCAGGGGAAGACTCTGGGTGCGAGTGAACATAACGCGGGGGGAAAGCGTATTTTCAATGTGGGAGACGAGCTGCTGGGCTTCGAAGTCCATGGTGGCCTGGTCCTCCATCGGTGCCCAGACGATCAGCCGAAATCCGGGAGAGACCTGAGCAAGAAGCGTATCGTACTGCAGTCGCAGAAGAGAGGCTCCGGTACTGAGTTTGGGTCCTGCATCTGCTCCTACGATCAGGAGGGCGGCATCATGGGCCTGAGCGGCTTCCTTCCAGAGTTTTACCAGGCTACCATTCTCAGAGAGGGGTGGGCGAGTCACCGCATAGCCCGCATTTTGAAGCATAATAAAGAGCAGGTCTCGCCGGGCCGACTCCCCGTCGCTGGTATAGCCCAGCCACAAGGACGGCAGCTTAGGATTCGAAGTAGAGACCAACTCAGAAGCCGCCTTCTCCACTTTCATGTACGCAAGTTTAAGCAAAAATCCGAGTTCTCTATTCTACCCTTTTTCCATATTTGCCCGGAAAGTGGATGTCTATTATACCAGAGGCCGGTTCGGTAACCCTTTGTGGGCATGCCCCTTGCGGCGCTCGGGGTCGGGCTGCTGCAAGGATGTACACCCAAAACCAACCTCGCACCCCACCCAGCGTTCAGGCTACCTGTATGGTACGAAGCTTCCGGCGACGCTCCAGCGCCGCCTCAATGTCGCCCAGCCGCCCCTTGGGAATGGCATCAATCAGCTTCCGAGTATATTCGTGCTGAGGGTTTCGGTAAATATCTTCGGCATAGCCGCTTTCCACCACCTGCCCCTGGTTCATCACCAGAAGGCGGTCGCTCATGAACTTCACCACCGACAGATCGTGCGAGATAAAAATATAAGAAAGGCCATACTTTTCCTGCAAATCTAACAGCAGGTTGAGCACCTGGGCTTGCACGGAGACGTCCAGGGCAGAGACCGATTCATCGCAGATGATGAATTTAGGTTCCACGGCGAGGGCGCGGGCGATAGCGATACGCTGGCGCTGCCCTCCGGAAAACTCATGCGGATACCGGTAAAAGTGATCAGCTTCTAATCCTACCTGATCCAGCAGGGCGATAGCGCGCTCCTGGGCTTCTCGTGGGTTTCGGGCGAGCCCGTGGAAGAGCATGGGTTCGGTCAGGGCGCTACCCACGGTCAGGCGGGGATTGAGTGAGCTGTACGGGTCCTGGAAGATGATCTGAATGTGCTTTCTCAGGGGGCGCAGGGCCTGAGCGGGTAGTTTGGTGATCTCCTGTCCCATGAATCGAACCTCCCCGCTGATGGGTTCAATGAGTCGCAGAATAGCGCGGCCGGTGGTGGTTTTTCCCGATCCAGACTCACCCACCAGTCCTACCGTCTCACCGGGATAAACCGTAAAGCTCACATTATCGACCGCCTTCACATATCCAACCGTGCGTCCCAAAATACCTTTTTGAATGGGGAAGTACACGCAAAGGTTCTTGACTTCCAGGATAGGGGGTTGCTGGCTGAGTTTGGCCTGTCGCTGACGGTAAGCGTCTTCAGAGACGGTTTCGGTGCGGAGGGCTTCTTCGACGGTGAGTTTTTCGGGGTTTTTGAGGAAGTCGCTAAGGGTGGGGAGGCGGTGCAGGCGCCTGTCTAAGGGGGGTCGGCACGCAATTAGCCCCCGGGTATAGGGGTCTCGCGGTCGGGCAAATATCTCCTGAACAGGGCCTTCCTCTACGATGCGGCCCTTATACATGACGAGGACGCGGTCGCAAATCTCTCCAATCACACCGAGGTCATGGGAGATGAAGATCAGACTCATGCCGTGTTTAGCCTGGAGATCTTGAAGGAGTTCAAGGATAGTTTTCTGGACGGTGACATCCAAGGCGGTGGTGGGTTCGTCGGCGATGAGGAGGCGGGGGTTGCAGGCGATGGCCATGGCGATCATGACGCGCTGTTTCTGGCCGCCGGAGAGCTGGTGGGGGTAGGCACTGAAGATGCGGGGGGGATTGGGCAGACGGACTTCTTCGAAAAGGGCGAGGGTGCGGTCCCGTGCTTCCGCAAAGGAGACCTTCTGGTGGAGGCGGATGGCTTCGACGACCTGGTCGCCACAGGTAAAAACGGGATTGAGGCTGGTCATGGGCTCCTGAAAGATCATGGCGATTTCGTTGCCGCGCAGGTGCTGCATGGCCTTTTCCGGGAGGGAGAGGAGATTGACCCGGCCCATGGAGGGAGAGTCGAACCAGATTTCGCCCTGGCTGATCCTGGCAGGGGGGATGGGGAGCAGGCGCATTATGGCAAGGGAAGTAACGCTTTTGCCGGAGCCGGATTCACCCACGATTCCCAGGGTTTGACCGGCCGCCAGCTCAAACGACACCGACTCAATCGCTGACACCCAGCCCGCTCGCGTCTGAAAGGATACAGATAAATCCTGAACCCGAAGCATCATTCAAAGGTAGGAGTTTTCAGGGGCTCTGAGGCACGCAAAATAGGGCACCTTAGCTGTGAAAAGGTGATTTGCTTTATCTTTGCCCCATGGCTAAAAAGAAAGGGAATCGGATACAGGTCGTTTTAGAATGCACTGAACATGCCGCCAGCGGCCTGCCCGGCACTTCCCGGTATTACACCTGGAAAAATCGCAAAAATACCCCCAATCGCCTGGAACTTCGTAAATATAACCCCATTCTGCGCCGGCACACCATTCACAGAGAAGTCAAGTAACCTAAAAACCTATACCTATGGCCAAGCGTACTGTTGCCAAGTTTCGTTCCGGAGATAAGAAAAGTGGTCTGGTACGGGTGATTTATCCCGTGCGCACGGAAGGGGGGACCCTTCGCTTTCGCAAGCAGCTGATTTCCT